>OLIT01000198.1_pt1 | contig 63238 bp, 49 predicted proteins | sample 1601341 | NCBI WGS metagenome assembly OLIT01 (sample SAMEA2452121, study PRJEB22498) | human gut metagenome | biome: human feces; feature: human gut; material: feces | place: Australia | collected 2012
ATTTTATTTACTGCCAGAGCCGCTTAGGCGTGGCGAATTTTTAACGAACTATTGAAATAAAAAACCTTCATATTATTCGAATATGAAGGTTTTTTATTTTATAAGAATACATCAGAGACCTTCTTATTTACTCACAAGCTCTATAGCACCCACTTTTAACCCCTGACTTTCAGCCTTTACAACAATTTTACCCTTCTTGTTTTTTACAGTTTTTACAATTACCAATGCCAACCCATTGAATGCACAACGTTCATGACTTTGAAACGAAGTAAAATCAGTAGGATTACCATTATCTGTCGATACAATTTCGCCAGCCCCTTCTATTGTAAACCTGATCAAAGGATTAGCACGAGGCACAGTTTGTTTACGATTATCCTGAACAGCAACCGTTACAAACACCAATTCAAAGCCATCTGATAATATTTCACTTTTATCCGCAGTAAGAGATAAAGACTTTGCCTGCCCGGTTGTTCTAATTTCAGCTTCTGACCATCTTTTTCCATCCTTGTAAGCAATAACCTTTACTATACCAGGTTCGTACTTTATACTATCCCATACTAACCGAAAGTCTTTACCCGGTTCTTTAACCCTCTTGCCTTTACTTTTACCGTTAATGAACAACTCTGCCTCCGTGCCCGAGGTATATACATGTACCGGAGTAATTTCACCTACTCTTTCCGGCCAGTTCCAATGAGGAAGAATATGCGTCATCGGCAACTCCGGACGCCAATACGATTGATAAAGAAAATAACGATCTTTAGGGAATCCGGCCAAATCTATAATTCCAAAATAACTGCTACGGGAAGGCGGACTTTTTTTTCTCAATGTATCCAATGCAGCTTCCAATTTCCTTTTTTTAGTTGAATCATTTCTAAAATTCAATAAATTAGTCGCATCTGAATTATAAAGAGTAGGCTCTCCTATATAATCAAATCCTGTCCATACATATTCACCTAATAAATTCGGGTATTGATTCAGAATCCTAAATTGAGCATCAGGAGAACATCCCCAACCAGGCGAAGCACGATCATAAGAAGTTATCTGCCAATCCTGATAGTCGGTATCAAAAAAGTATTCACCACGGGAAGAAACACAAGAAGATGTTTCACTACCAACTGTTGGCATATTTACATAACGCGAATCTTTATCCCATTTAGCCTGCTGGCTGAAAAAATAATTAACTCCCATTATGTCCAAAGCAGAAACGGCTCCTACTTCCCGTCCTCCATCAGGATCGTTATATCCATTTGTTACAGGCCGGGTAGGATCTGCCTTACGCATAATATCTGCCAAATGTTTGGTCATTTCCACATTTCGTTGCTCCATCACCTCATTTCCTATAGACCAGATAATGACAGAAGGATGATTACGATCCCGATGCACTAAAGCCAGAATATCTCTTTCATGCCATTCGTCATACAATAAATTGTAATCCTTTTTCCGTTTGCCGATTCTCCATGCATCGAAAGCCTCATCCCATACCAGCAATCCCATTTTATCGGCCAGCTCTAACAATTCCGGAGCCGGCGGGTTATGCGAAGTCCGTATGGAATTACATCCCATATCCTGAAGTATATCAAGTTGACGTTTCAATGCACTTTTATTAAAAGCAGCTCCTAAAGATCCTAGATCATGATGATTACAAACACCCTTGATTTCCACTTTGTTTCCATTCAGTAAAAAGCCGTTATGCGCAGTAAACTCAATTGTTCTTACACCGAATGATGTATTATACGTGTCCATAAGTACTCCATCCACAAAAACCTTTGTCTGCGCCAGGTAACGGTTAGGGGATTGAATATCCCAGCGTTTAGGGTTAAGCAGATCGGTTGTCATAACCGTTTTAGCAGTCGAGTTGGCATGAATATCGATTATATCCGTTTGTTGGGTTACCAATCCTCCCGGCACATCATCGATGTCGAGTTCAAAATAACTCGTCACCAGTTGCGCCTGAACGGGCATATGCTCATAATTTTCAACAGTTATCTCAGTTTTCACCTTGGCTGACCGATCAGTTATCTCAGGAGTTGTGATGTAGGTACCCCAATGTGCAATATGTACAGGCTGACATTTAACCAGCCACACATGTCGGTATATACCAGCCCCGCTATACCACCTGGACTCCCAGTTTTCCGTATCGAGCCGGACAGCCAAGACATTCTTCTGACCCGATTTTATGAAGGGAGTTAAATCCAACCGGAACGAATTATAGCCATAAGGCCACGTGCCGACATACTCACCGTTAAGCCAAACTTCGGCATTAGCCATTGCCCCGTCAAAATCAATGTACGTCCTCTCTCCCACCTTTTGCTCAGGTGTAAAATATTTCCGATACCAGCCTATTCCCTGATAAGGTAATTTTCCGGTTTCTCCTCCCAGTTCAATCCGAAAAGGGCCTGCTATCGCCCAGTCATGAGGTAAATCTAGTTTTTGCCAGTCTGAATCATCTACAGTTTCTTTTTCCAATCCAGACGGTTCCAACAGAGACGTACCATCAGCTTGTAAACCATAGCGCATAAAGAGCCATCCCTCATCAAACAACAGAACATTAGCATTGCCCATTCGTTGAATCGATTTGTCCTCATTTACAGAAGAGAAAACCTGTAAAAAAATAGACAAACTAAATAATGTAAATACTATTTTTCTAATCATTTTTATTTATTTGCAATGTATGACTTTGACTAATTCATTCTATTCAGATGATTTATCTACTATACGTGCTACAAATCCACCTCCAGACATCAAATTTTCTTTAAGTCGTTGACCTGATTTAATTTTTATTTTCTTTATCTCAATCTGTTTTCTGTTATCAGGAGAATCTGTTGCTATCTCCATCATGTAATTTCCCTTGGGTAGAAAATCTATTTTAATATCTAAAATTCTCGCATCTTCTCCATTCAACACCGTTAAATACCATACATCACCCTTCCGACGAGCCAATGCTGCCAATTTTCCGATCTCGCTTTCTGGCAATACAACCGTTTCATCCCATACGACAGGAACACTTTCAATAAACGATCGTCCGGGAGAAGAAAGCATATCTTCCATATCGGCTGCAAAAATCAACATGGGAGATGTCAGCATATAAATAGATGAAAGCTGATGGGCAAATGTAACCGATGGTGGACAAAAAGCTCGGAAGTTCAAAGGTGTATAGTCAGCTGGGCCAACCAGCCAACGAGTAAAAGGTAACACTGTGTTATGATAGGGCCAAGGGGGACCAGGTGCCCAACTACTCTCTCCTCCCACGGTCTCCAATCCTCTAACAGCCTCTTTTGCCAACAAATTAGGATACGTGTAAGAGTCTCCGGTAGGCTTATTCACCCCATGAAAAATCACCATCAGCTTTTCTTTGGCAGCATCTTTCAGGATATTCTCCATCAGATTGACTGTAAAAAGATTTTCAGTATGGAAAAAGTCGATCTTCAAACCCTTGACACCCGTTTCCGAACACTTCCTCATAAAATTGGCACGCTCTATCGGATCAACCAATCCGATATCCGTCCTATTACCAAAACGAGGAGAAGAAGAACGCCATACCCATATATTCACATTCCTCTCTTTCGCATAATCTACCAAATCTTTCAGCATTTCCCATTTTGTCCGTCCATTTGCATCTTTTTCGGTTTGCTGCCACAGTTCCCAGCCGTCATCAACGACAACCGACTCAATGCCCAACTCGGAACATCCGTCTACATATTTTTTATGATTATCCACACTCAAACGCTCAATCCCCCCTTCTGTCAGCCATGTAAACACTGCTCTTCCCGGCTTGATCCAGTCTGTATCTGCTCCGTTCGGAAAAAGTGTTTTATCCGGTTTGTCCGATACCTTTGCCAATATCTTGTTATTAACCAGACCATTCAAATCTTCCGACAGCATCAAAACACGCCAGGGAGTAACAACCTCGTTTGTTCCTTTCACCGGAGAAACGATCCAAGGTACATTCCAAACGGTCTCATGCCAGTACTTTGCCGGAGGAAGTCCAGTTATAATACCTGTCTCCATATGACCTTTGTTCTCCACATAACCAAACTGAACCCGGTTAGGCTCTGTTCCAAACAAGACCGCACCATGATAATTGAAAAGATTAGCTTCCGTTATAGCCGCATAAAGTCCGTTCGGAAGATGAAAGGTTGCCGGAGGAGCTAATAATTCTCCTTGTATATGATCTGTCATCCTATCCTGATATTGTTGCAGCCAACCGTACTGGAAAGGTCCACTAGCATACCATGTTCTGGTTTGTGATGGAAAAGTAAATGATGTTTCTTCTCCATAAATACATTTAGGCCCTTCAGCCGGAATACGATAGCGTAAAGCGATTCCGTCAGGGAAAACACGTGTATCTATATGAAAAATTGCACCTTCTGTTTGCTGCAAAGTATATACAACATAACCTCCTGCACCTTCCACTTTATCTATTATTTTCGCATTTTCACCTAATACGTGATTATCAACATTTAATCCGAGAGGCGATTCTAAAATAACAGGTTCTTTCCCATAGGATAAACTAAAAACAAGTCGATTTGCAGGATTCACCCGCATATCCAATAATATTTGATTGTCGGCCTTCACCGACTGTAGACAGAAAATAAATCCTATAAACGAACTTATGACCTGTAATGTCATTCTTATATTCATGATTATACAAATTAATTATTTACTATTTACGGTATATTCGTTAAAACTCGACTTTGCTTGTATTTCTAATGATAAATATGAGGCAAAGAAACTCCAAATTCCTTCAATAGAAAATAGACAAACAATTAATCAAGATGGATAATATTAAGAAATCAGGTATGGATATCTACGAGATCAATGTTAAGATCCATAAAACCCATACCTGATATAAATCTTGATAACCGAAAAAATCTTTTACCTATTTACCAAAAACATCTATTTCTACGATATTCGTAAAAGGCTCACGGTTACTATCTGGCATCAATATCTTCAGATAGCATCCCTTCATTGTATCTACAGATTCCGGTATCGTGAGCGAAATATTACTTGCATCCTCAAACTCTACATTTCCAAGACTTACCCAACTATCGACATTAGCATCCGGCTGGTCAGAAATATATAGTTCTACTGTTTTTGTATCCTTATTTGCCGAACGACGATGTAATTCCACTCTCCAGATCTTCTTCGGAGTTTTCATGTCAACGATAAGCCAATGAGGTAAAGGAGCATTTCCATTTTCATAAGCAGAATGCCAATAAGTACTAAAATCACCATCAAGTATAGCATTCCTTCCTCCACCATCCGATAGTTCTTCATCCGAAACCGCCACTACTTCCCATGAATTACGGTCATACTTATATTCTTCCGGGAAAGAAATTTCATTCACTTTCCATACTGTATAAAAAGTGTCTATACATTCTTTTTCCGGAATATATAAAGACCTATACTCTATAGAAGAACCAGCTTTTGCATCTGGCAACTTAATAATATAATCCGTTGAAGGCATTTCTACCGTAACCAGAGAACCATCCTTTTTTACATAACGTATTTCATTTTTTACCAGATTTTTGGGAGCAGAATACCATTCAAGAATACCTTCTTTATCCAACAAAGAAATATTTTTTATACGACGATCATTCAATGTTGATTGAAAGATTTCACCATAAGATGTTCCAAAAGCTGTCTGATATAAAGATTTATGCCCAAATTTATCTGTTGTCTGAACATTAAACGTGTAAGATTTCTCTTCCATATCATTCAAGACCACAAAAATACTGTCATATCCCGTATTCAATTCTACAGGAATAATAAGTGAATCAAGCCCATCATTCCAATACACGTCAATTGAACGGACATTTGGAGCATTATAAGTACGGCATTTAAATAAGATCCTTTCCTTACCTGCTATAAATCTTAACGAATCCGGTTTAGGAGCATAAATAATCTCACCACCTTCTATATATTCTTTGTGCACATCCATAAAGTCATCACAAGATGTGATAGACAAAACAGAAATGACAAACGCAATTAAAGCATATACTTTCTTCATAATTGTTCTTTTTTATTTTGTTGATACTATCATCATTCCTGATTCTCTCCATAAAATGTTATTTCCGCCGGATGCGTATAAGTAGCTCCACCCCATGTCGACAAAACGATTACACGGATATAGCGCATCGGAGCTTGGGATAACTCAAAAGAAAATTCATGTCCTTTATCAGCCTCCTCCATATCCAAATCAGTCATAGTAGCTCCCGGAGAGCCCGAAGGTTTTACTACTTCGCAATCCATTATTTTTGTCCATTCGCTCCAATCACCACTTGCACTCGGTACATGGTCGCAGGTGTAAACTTCCATTTTCTTCGGATTACCCCGTTGATAATAAGTATTACCTCCACCTCCTACAATTTTTCTTTGGTTAAGAACAAAACGACTAAGTTTTGCTGTACACCCCAAGTCTACAGTAAAAGGTGCAGGCAAGGTATTATTAAGTGTATGTCCAAAAGTCGTAAGATCATCATCTATCAGGAATATATTCTGAGAATCCCACCCTGTATAAGGAACGTCATTATTCAACTGCATAATTTTCATTTTTTTCTTATCTAACTTTTCCTCATACATGGGAACTACTTCCGCAGAAATAGTATCCGAATAGTTATTAAAATTATCACTTATTATTATTGAAAACTTCGATAATTCAGGTTCATAACCTCGAATACTATAAACATTCTTATCTATATCACTCGTTATGATATTCAATGTAGAGACCGCTCCCAAAGAATCAGGTCCTAAAAACTCAACATTAAGCGGAGCTTTATCAGGATTTTTCCAATTAAAACGAGCTCCTCCAAAATCAGCTTCAATCGTAACTGATTTTATAGCCTTATTTAAAGGAGATTCTAATGGGCGAAATTTAACTTCTATCGGCTCTGATAATTCCTGAGCTCTATTTATTGCATAAAGTATTGCTGTATGTTCCAATGTATCATTATATCCTTGAATCTTTAGCTTATTTTCATAAAATGAAGCGCTTATTTCGCGTTCTACATTATCTGATAAAGTATATACACATTTTACCGCCAACAAATCTTCTGATTCTGGAATTTTATATGAAATCGTAGCTCCCCCAGCAGAGGACTCAACTACAACATTAGTTACAACTCCCGGCTTTCCCAAACTACCGCTAATCGGTAACTGTTCCTTTTCCGAACAGGAAAACAATGTAAAAAGCAATAATATTAAATTTAAATATTTAGTTTTCATATACACTAATAATTTAATCAGTTGATAATTACCATCCCGGATTTTGAATCAATTGCGGATTCTTTATCCTTTCGGACTCAGGTATGGGGGCAAAATAATTTTTATAGGAGAATGATTGTGTATACACAGTTGTTACTGTATAATAATTCTCCGCTTCACTTGCCTGTATGTTCCATCCCTGAATCAAACGATTTTGTTCGTCCTGAGCAGTCTTCCAACGATGGCTATCCCAATAATAAACACCTTCACATGCCAATTCGACCTTACGTTCCCGTTGAATAATTTCACGCATACCTTCCTTGGTTGTCGGTTTTTCCGGCTGATTTGAATATTTGTTCCAACTTTTCAAAACACCTTCCAATCCAGCCCGTTCACGAACCATGTCGATATATTTGTACACTTCCGCATCAGGAGCACCTTTCGCTTCGTTCAAAGCTTCAGCACACATCAATAACAAGTCCGCATAACGCATTTCCGGAAAAGGATATGCTTCATATGTAACTCCGTTGGCATCCCGGAAAGATGTATTAATTGAAACTAATTTTTTAGGCCAATAACCTGTAACATTATAATTTCCAGGATCACCTATAGAAGAAACTTCACCATAACGATTCTTGGGATATAAACACTCTGCATCATCATCTGGCATATTTTTATACGAATTTCCATACCACTTACCACGGTCGAATCCGAGAGTTGAATAATAACGAGGTTCGCGATCAAAGTTTAGAACAGCTGTTTGTTCACCCTCCTGAATATAATAGCGATGCTCTTTATCCCCCGTACGTAAATTATATCTATGAGTATAATCATACGTCTTATCTTCTTCAATAGGTACCCCGTTTTTAGAATAAAACAGTTCAACAGTAGATAGAGGTACACTCATCTTCTGCTTGGCTATAGACAGTGCTGTTGATGATTCAAAAAACACTAAACATTCATTTTGAAAACTTTCATTAAGCAAACTTACCGTATTACACCAAATAAGTTCCGGATTCCATCGGTGACTAATAACCCCTCTCAAGGTCTGAACCAACAAAGTTTCATCTGACAGTTTTTTTGTTGCAATATAATCGGAAGTCTGATATAAACGCACACCAGCCGACTCGCATATCTCCACAGCCTTTTTGCATGCTTCTGCCGCTGTTTGCCAACGTGTTGCATCATAACTTTGATTGAAAAAAGGTTCTCCATTATGATCCAGAAAACTGTTATAATCTGTATTACCGTTGAATAATGGACTTGCCCAATATAAAAGAACTTTTGCTTTCAACATATGGGCCGCAGGCATCGTAAATCGTCCTAATTCAGTTGTCGGATTAGATAAAATCAATGGCAAAGCCTCGCTTCCTATTACCTCATCCATCAAATCAACGATATATTGGAAACAATCATCCACCTTTTCACGATAAACACGTACCCCTTGAGTTGATTCATTGACAGAGGGACTTTCACGTAAAGGGCAAATCGGTCCGTAATAAGACAGCAAATAAAAATGCATATACGCTTTGATCATTTTAACTTCAGCAATCATACGCTTCTTTTCATATTCTTCCAGATCTGCAACACCACCAATACCTTCCATAAACGTGTTACACTCACGGATACCTGCATATAGTGAACGAACCCCATCACTATTATTATTCCAATAATTAATAAGTGCACTGGTCGGATTATCTTGTCCCAGTCCTAATTTCATTCCATTCTCAGTACTATATTCCGGATTAAAAATCATTTCCAATGCACCAAATACCGCTGGGTTTTCATTCCATCCAACAGGTTTCGGCATTCCCCAGTAACAAGTTGCCAGATATTTCTCTGCTGTATAACGATCCGCAAAGACATGCTCTTCTGTCGCCAAATTATCCGGTACTACATCCAAGAAATCACAAGATGTTACAGTCAAGACTGTACAGGCACATACTATATATTTATATAATGATTTCATACTATTATTATTTAATTATTTTAGAATCCTAAATTTATACCGACATTAATAACACGCTGTATCGGATACCCTAAACCGTTTCCTGCCATTTCCGGATCCCACAATTTGAATTTACTCCAGCATAGCAAGTTTGTTCCGCTCACGTAAACACGTAAATTCTGTACCTTTATTTTTTTTGTCAACACCTGTGGTACAGTATACCCCAACTCTACTGATTTTAAACGAAGAAACGTTGCATCCTGCATAAACCAAGTACTCTTTTGGTTATTGTTTTCTACAGACTGATTCGACAATCTAGGCCAGAATGCATATGGGTTACGATTATTTTCCGACCAATAACTATCAGCAATAACTTGCAATACCTGATTCTCCCCTTTTAAACCATCATCATCACTTTGACCAGAATTACCATCAATAAACGGAGTTATTTTCTTTTGGTCAAGCCAAAAAGACTGACGCGCTGAACCTTGGAAAAAGAATGAAGCATCCAATCCTTTATAACCGACAGAAAGTCCGAAACCATAATTTATCTCTGGTGTAGTAGGGTAGCCGATGGGGACCTTATCTAAATCGGAAATTTTTCCATCCCCATTCACATCACGGTATTTAATATCCCCAGCCATATAGTTACCAAACTGTGTCGGGGAATTCTTTACTTCTTCATCATCAACAAACAACCGCTCAGCAATATATCCCCATTCTTGTCCTAAAGATTTACCGATCTTTGACAACCAAGGAGTTGCACTATAATCGGGTTCTTCCCATTCTACCGCTTCACTTGTTGCATAAGTAAAAGTACCACGTCCTGTCATCCACCAGTCTTTATTGAAGCTCTTTTCATAATTCAGTTCCATATCGACACCATGGCCTTTTGCCTTTCCCAAGTTAGCCTTTACAGCCGGAAGAATACCCATTGTACCAGGAATCACACGATCTAATAATATATTTTCACGACGTTCTGTAAAATATTCAATATTAGCAGACAAACCAAATGTTGTCGTAGCCTCTAACCCGACATTCATTTTATAAGAAGTTTCCCATCCGATCTGATCATTAGCATAACGGTTAAAGCTAACACCTCCAGGATTATAGTTCATTTGTGTACCCCAATTCACATTGCGACCGGCATCCATATTTACATCCGACAAATAATAGAAACGGTCATTACCACTACCTATCTGGTCCTGACCAGACATACCATAGGAACCTTTAAACTTAAACTGTGAAAAAACATCCTTCAACGGTTCAAAAAACTCTTCATTAGAAACCATCCATCCTAATGCTCCCGATGGGAAAAAGCCCCAACGGTTATTCTCAGAGAATCGCTCCGAACCATTATAACCAAAAGTAAACTCTCCGAAATAACGAGAATCGAAGTTATAGGCCAAACGGCCAGCTAAACCGATGTTTCTATACGGTAATGACAGTTGAAGGTTATCTGCAATACCGGATTTTTGATTACGCATCGTATAAACCAGCAAAGCATTCACATTGTGTTTATCATTAAACAGACGAGTATATTCAGCCTTTCCTTCCAGATAGATACTACTATTTATATAGCGCTGACCTGGTTCGTAATTAATCCATTCCGTACCTTCTGTAGGATTCAAACGATTCAAAGTATAAGAACTTTCTTGCAGATTATAAGAACCGATGCTATAATAAAACGGTTTATATGCACGATTTACAGAGTATTCTGAATAACGATCCATATTGACTAGCACACTGGCTGTCAAACCCTCCGTTATCATTTTCAAATCCTGATTCAACACAAATTGTGTCAGCATCGTATTCTTACTATACTCATTATAACCTTTTAAAGCCTGCGCATAAGGATTGACATAGTTAGCACTTCCATAATTTCCAAATAATATATGATTAGCGTGAGCATAATTTTCATCCGGCTCATAATATGGTTTAAACAAAACAGGATTAGCCTGCATCACATGATTATACATACCACTACCACCACCAATAGGTCCAGAATAATCATCAAATGCAGCACTCATTCGTAAAACTAATTCCGTTGTCTTCGTCAGGTTCACATTCACATTTGAGCGAATTGTATATTTCATCAAATTGATATTCGAGTTGAAATTATTACGTTTATCAACCTTCACATTTCCATTATCTCGTGTCATATTGGCCGCCACATAATAACGAGCAACCGTACCGCCACCACTCACACTGATATTTGCACGCTGATTCATAGTCAAATCTTTGAACATGGTGCTATACCAGTCTGTCGAAGGGAAAATATCCGGATATAACCCACGTTCAGTCATGGTTATCTTTTCCTGAGAATATAAAGCTAACCCCAACGGATCACGTGTTTTAATTGCCTCATTCTGCATTCGCATGTAAGTAACCGGATCAGCCTGATCAACTCGACTGGTAGGAGTAGAAAATGAATTTTCAATACGGACATTCACTGCGACCTTACCTTCACGTCCTTCCTTTGTTGTTACAGAAATAACGCCATTAGCACCACGCGCACCATACAATGCCGTAGCCGTTGCATCCTTCATAATCGTAAAACTGGCGATATCGTCCGTATTCAAACGAGCCAAATCATCTGTGCTTAATTCAATTCCATCAATCAAAATCAAAGGATCTTTTTTCGCTTCAGCACCGAAAGTCGTGATACCACGGATAAAGAAGTTGGCATTATCTTGCCCCGGTTCACCGCTTGTCTGATAAGAAATTAAACCTGCTACACGACCGGCAAAGGCTGTAGTCAAGTTACTACTCGGAATTTTCAGTTCTGCCGGTTTTACCGTTGTGATGGCAGAAACCACGCTTTCTTTTTTCTGCTTGGCAAAAGCAACTACCGTTACTTCCTCCAACTGGTCTGCCTTTGGCTCCATCACAATGTTCAGAAACCCCTCACCTTTATAGGCTAATTCTTTTGTTTCCATACCAATGTAAGAAACAACTAATATTTCATTGGCTTTAACACCATCGAATTCAAAGTTTCCATCCACATCGGCGATCACTCCTCTTGTACTTCCTTTGATTTGTACGGTTGCACCAGGTAGCGGATCACCACCGGTATCAGAAATCTTACCTTTTACTTTTTTCGAGTTCTGTGAAACATGACCGACTAACGGTTCCATCCTGTTTCTTTCCTCATCATAGCGACTAATTTGAATGTCTCTCTTCTCTGTTGCAGGTATATTTCCGGTAGCAAATACCGGAATTGTACAAACAAATGGCAGGGAGACAAAAAGTCCTAAGAGTACTTTTTGCTTCATAATGTATAATTTTTAGGATAAATATAAATTAGGTTATCTTCTCTTTCTCTAAGTCTTACTTCCGTGAAGAGACAGTACTATCTCCTGTATGGAGGCAATACTGTCTCCGGCATGGCGATAACGGTATCTCCAGATAAAAGACAGTAAAATATTCTATTGCGATAAAATTATTCAATCTCCGGACGGTCGCTTCCTCCTCCCGTTCCTACATGTACCGAAATCGAGACAGAACGAGGGGTTTTCAAGGTTATTCCTGTACCTTTTGTATATTGTGTGGTTACGGTCAGTTCATATTCGCCGTCGGTCAGTTCAGTAGGGACTAAAAAGATCAGCTCCGAAGGGTTATTAGTAGCAAACATATCCTCAGTCACTTTTGTCACAGTATCGTTCTCCTTATTACGAATAGCGATACCCACGGAAGCATCATCACCTACAACCTTCAAATATGCACCGCGAATCACAAAATTCCGTCCGGGAGTCATACTACCATCTTTCAATTTGGTTTTCTTGTCTTCTGTTTCCAGGATATACATGACATCATTTTTCTCACCTTGTATAACCACCTGGGTTTTGGCAATTTCTTCCCGCAATACTTTATCCTGATTGAAGGATACATAAATACTGTTCTTTTCAGGATTCCAACGTCCTCCTTCTATCAGACCGGTAAAACGCGGAACCGCATAAAACAATCCAGTATTCACATTGTAACCATTCATCAGAAAACGGGCTATGATACGTTCGTAAAGGCTAACAACGTGTACCAGTGTTTCTTGTCTTAAACCGGTATCCTCTTCCCGCATTTCTTTGTACACCTGTTCAAGACCAACATTTCCGGCAGCATCAAGAATCAGAATCTTGTCATTGGGATCTTTCGTCACACTATTGGGTACGATCCATCCTTTTAATTTGTTTTGCATAATAGCTCAAATTGTGAAAGACTAATCTTTCTGGTTTGTATTAAATATTGTAAATCCTACAACCTAAAAAAGCAATAGTCTTAGCAGAACTATGGTATCCATCTACATATTCTGGAAGTTTATTCAATAGAAGTCGTATATTATGACAATAAAACTCAGATTGGATATCTCAACTCATTCTTTGAAAATAAACACATCAAACAACTGAATAAACATTACAATCTCAAATTAAATATTTTGAAATACAGATTTTGAAAGTTTATATTTATTTGTACTTTATCAGCTGTTTCGAAAGATAATCCATTATCAAAGAATGAAAGTCTATTTTCTATTCTTAGAAAGCTCTGTATTTTTGCATTGTTAATTAAATAACCTAAAACAATACCATAGTTCTGCTAAGACTACAGTAACTCAGATGAAAAAATATGGTTATATAATCTTCCATACAGGTATGATAGTTTCTCCCGAAATTATCTAAATATAAAAAACTAAAACTTTAGCACACATCAAAAAAATCAATTAAACATCAAGTTCTTTCATCATATTATATATATGTAACCGGCATTTGATTATTTGCACAATCTTTCGATTAGATGTACAATCTTTCGATTTGCCATACCTCATCCTTCTTTAAACTTACATTTTAAATATTTGTAAAAATCGGATATTACATAACTATTGAACTTTTCCCTTAAAATAGCGAATGAACAGCTTATGTCAAAAACAACAAAGGTGCAGTCTGGGTGCTCAAAAAACCCTAAAGTGTGCAGATTTCAGGTTAAAGTTCTTTGAGATAAAGAATGTTTGACTACTTTTGCAATCGGTAATTTTTTTACTAATTACCAATTAATTTTCAGACAATAGAAATCTAATATTCCTATTAATATGAGTTTAAGAATTATTGTTTTAGCGAAACAGGTTCCGGACACACGCAACGTGGGAAAGGATGCGATGAAAGAAGACGGAACGGTAAACCGTGCCGCCCTTCCTGCCATCTTTAACCCGGAAGACCTGAACGCATTGGAGCAGGCACTGCGCCTGAAAGATGCCTACCCCGGATCGACTGTTACATTACTGACTATGGGACCGGGACGTGCCGCCGAAATCATCCGTGAAGGTTTATACCGCGGAGCAGACGGCGGCTTTTTGTTAACCGACCGTGCCTTTGCAGGAGCCGATACACTGGCAACATCATACGCCCTGGCTACGGCTATCAAAAAAATTAACGAGTACGATATTATCATCGGTGGCCGTCAGGCTATCGACGGAGATACTGCACAGGTAGGTCCCCAGGTAGCTGAAAAGCTGGGATTGACACAAATCACCTATGCTGAAGAAATCCTGAACGTGGATGAAGCAGCACGCCGTATCACCGTAAAACGTCATATCGACGGAGGCGTGGAAACCGTAGAAGGCCCGCTGCCTATCGTAATCACAGTAAACGGCTCGGCAGCTCCCTGTCGTCCGCGTAACGCCAAACTGGTACAGAAATACAAACGTGCCATGGGAGCACAGGAAAAAGCGGCTCAACCGACAGCCTGCCACCCCAATGGCCCGCAAGCTATTCAGTATCCTGAACTATACGAAACACGCCCGTATCTGAACATCCCCGAATGGAGTGTGGCTGATGTGAACGGCGACCTGTCTCAATGCGGATTATCCGGCTCGCCGACAAAAGTAAAGACTATACAAAATATCGTGTTCCAGGCAAAGGAAAGTAAAACACTGACCGGCTCGGACAAAGATATAGAAGATATGATTGTTGAACTGTTAGCTAACCATACCATCGGATAAGATTATGAATAACGTATTTGTATATTGTGAGATTGAAGGCACAACCGTTGCCGATGTAAGTCTCGAACTTCTGACCAAAGGTCGCAAGTTAGCGAATCAGTTAGGTTGCCAGCTGGAAGCAATTGTTGCCGGTAGCGGCCTCGAAGGCGTAGAAAGCCAGGTGTTGCCTTACGGTGTCGACAAACTGCATGTGTTCGATGCACCGGGCTTGTTCCCTTACACATCCCTGCCCCACTCTTCCGTACTGATCAACCTGTTCAAGGAAGAAAAACCCCAGATCTGCCTGATGGGCGCTACTGTTATTGGCCGCGACCTCGGTCCGCGTGTATCATCCGCACTGACCAGTGGTCTGACTGCCGACTGTACTTCATTGGAAATCGGTCCTCATGAAGATAAAAGAGCAGGTATCACTTACGAAAACCTGTTGTATCAGATCCGTCCGGCATTCGGCGGTAACATCGTTGCCACCATCATCAACCCCGAACACCGTCCCCAGATGGCTACCGTTCGCGAAGGTGTGATGAAGAAAGAAATCCTGGACGCAAATTATAAAGGCGAAGTGGTAAAACACGACGTAGCTAAATTCGTTCCGGAAACGGATTATGTAGTAAAGGTGATCGACCGTCACGTAGAAAAGGCAAAACACAACCTGAAAGGCTCTCCGATCGTCATAGCCGGCGGTTACGGAATGGGTTCGAGGGAAGGATTCGACAAATTGTTCGAACTGGCTAAAGAACTTCACGCTGAAGTAGGTGCCAGCCGTGCAGCCGTCGATGCCGGTTTCTGCGATCACGACCGTCAGATCGGCCAAACAGGTGTAACAGTTCGTCCGAAATTATATATCGCTTGCGGTATCTCCGGACAGATACAGCACATTGCAGGTATGCAGGATGCAGGTATCATCATCTCTATCAACAACGACGAGAACGCTCCGATCAACACGATCGCCGACTATGTTATCAACGGCACAGTCGAAGAAGTGATCCCGAAGATGATTAAATATTACAAACAGAACAGCAAGTAAAGAGATGGCAAATTATTATACAGACATACCGGAACTCAAGTATCACTTGAACAATCCGATGATGGAACGTATTTGCGAACTGAAAGAACGCAATTACAGAGATAAAGAAGAGTTCGATTACGCACCGCAGGATTATGCCGATGCAATGGATTCATTCGATAAAGTGCTTGAAATCACCGGGGAAATCACCGGAGAGATCATTGCCCCCAACGCCGAAGGTGTTGATGAAGAAGGTCCTCACTGCGCTAACGGACGTGTGGAATATGCTTCCGGAACAAAACAGAACCTGGATGCCATGGTGAAAGCCGGCCTGAACGGAATGACCATGCCGCGTCGTTTCGGTGGTTTGAACTTCCCGATCACTCCGTACACCATGTGTGCCGAAATCGTTGCCGCCGCCGATGCCGGATTCGGAAACATCTGGTCTCTACAGGATTGTATCGAAACATTATATGAATTCGGAAACGAAGACCAGCATAACCGTTTCATCCCGCGTATCTGCGCCGGAGAAACCATGTCTATGGACCTGACCGAGCCGGATGCCGGTTCTGATTTACAATCCGTCATGCTGAAAGCTACCTTCGACGAAAAAGAAAACTGCTGGCGCCTGAATGGTGTAAAACGATTTATCACCAATGGTGATGCAGACCTTCACCTGGTACTGGCCCGTTCGGAAGAAGGAACGAAAGACGGACGTGGTTTGTCTATGTTCATCTACGACAAGAAGCAGGGTGGTGTAGATGTTCGCCGTATTGAAAACAAGTTGGGTATCCACGGTTCTCCTACTTGCGAATTGGTTTACAAGAATGCAAAAGCAGAACTTTGCGGCGATCGCAAATTAGGCTTGATTAAATATGTAATGGCATTGATGAACGGTGCCCGCCTGGGTATCGCTGCACAATCTGTCGGTTTAAGCCAGGCAGCCTACAATGAAGGAATGGCTTATGCCAAAGAACGTAAACAGTTCGGCAAAGCGATCATTGACTTCCCGGCAGTTTACGATATGCTGTCTATCATGAAAGCGAAGCTGGATGCCGGTCGTGCACTGTTGTATCAGACTTCACGCTATGTGGATATCTACAAAGCACTGGATGATATTTCACACGAACGCAAACTGACTCCGGAAGAACGTCAGGAACAGAAGAAATATGCAAAACTGGCTGATTCATTCACCCCGTTGGCAAAAGGTATGAACTCTGAATACGCCAACCAGAATGCGTACGACTGTATCCAGATTCACGGCGGATCAGGTTTCATGTTGGAATATGCTTGCCAGCGTATTTATCGTGATGCCCGTATCACTTCAATCTACGAAGGTACGACCCAGTTGCAGACAGTTGCCGCTATCCGTTATGTAACAAACGGTTCTTATCTGGCAACCATCCGCGAATTCGAAGCCATCCCATGTTCTGCGGAAATGGAACCGCTGAAAGCACGACTGGTAGAAATGGCCAACAGGCTCGAAGCATGCATGAACAAAGTGAAGGAAGCACAAAATCAGGAATTACTGGACTTCGTTGCCCGCCGCCTTTATGAAATGGCTGCCGACTGCGTCATGGCTCACCTGTTGATCCAGGATGCAACCAAAGCACCCGAATTATTCAACAAATCAGCCATTGTATACTTGAACTATGCAGAAGCTGAAGTAGAAAAACACAACAGCTTCATCGAAAAGTTCAACGCTGACGAATTAGTAAACTACAGACAATAATAATATTGTCTCTCCATAAAAAAGCCGGATATCATCTTTATTCTGATATCCGGCTTTTTTCAGATATTACCGATGAGAAGAATGCCATAATATCCATTGCATAATCCCTCTTAATGATAAATAGATCAGGAATGCCATCCATAAGGCATGGTTTCCCATTAAGGCATAAAAGATATAATAGATCAGGAAGAACATTCCCGAAGCCACCAGCATCGAATAAAGCATCAACCGGGTAGCTGTTGCACCAATCAGGATACCGTCCCAAAGGAAAGCGGCAAAGCCGGCCAAAGGAATAGCCAAAACCCAATAACAATAACTTCCGGCAGCATTAATGACTGTTGTATCATTCGTCAACAATCCCAGAAAATCTTGTCCACCTATCATATATAGAATCGTAAAAGACAATGACAATCCCCATCCCCAACGGAATAACAGACGAATCATCCTTTGTAATCCTGTATTGTTTCGTGCGCCGACATAACGTCCGGTCATCGCTTCACCAGCATAGGCAAAGCCGTCCATTATATAAGAAAATAGCGTAAACAGCTGCATCAACAACGTATTAACAGCCAATACGACATCTCCCTGCCGTGCACCTGTCGATGTAAAAAAGGTAGTAACAGCCACCAAACATAATGTACGGAAAAAGATATCGCTATTCACCTGAAAGAAACGCTTCATAGCTGTCTTGCCGATTATCTCCCGCCAACGAAAAGCAATCTTCAACCGCCCATAATAACGAAGCCAAAGCAACGAAGCCATAAAAAATCCGGCATACTGAGCAATCAACGTTCCCAACGCCACTCCTTCTATCTTCATATCCAGCAAATACACGAAAGAAAGGCTGGCAACAATATTCACCACATTCTGTGTAATCGCTATAAACATCGGGAAACGTGAATTTTGCATGCCGATAAACCACCCTGCAAAACCATAAAGTCCCAATACAGCAGGTGCTCCCCATACACAAATATTGAAATAAACCGTAGCCAGTTCGCGCACCTCCGGGGTAGCATCTATCAAAAGAAAAGCTATTTTCCGGATCGGATATTGAAGCAGCAACAGGCATAAAGCGATAAACAACCCCACTCCCACTGCCCTTAACAAAACACGTGTCACCTCTTTCAGGTCACGCTGCCCAAAAGCCTGAGAAGTCATACCACTCGTCCCCATCCGCAGAAAACCAAACAGCCAGTAAATAATATTGAATAGCATCCCTCCTACGGCGATCGCCCCGATATAAGCCGCCGATCCTAAATGACCGACAATAGCGACATCAATCAGTCCCAATAAAGGCACGGTTATATTCGAAACAATAGAAGGTATTGCTAATTGAAGAATTTTTTTGTTCATGTTATTGTATATACCAAAAGCTTATTCTTAAATTTGTAAGCAAAGTTACGGATTACTTTATATATAACATTATAACGCAACAATGTTTCAATAACAGATAAAACGCGAACCCAAAGTGGTTGTAAAAACACAGGATGTTCGCACTCCCTGTTATTCTGATATTTACAATATTATTAATAACTATACAAATACCTATTATTTGTACACTTTATTATTCGCAAAATTATATGCTGAAAATGTTATCAATAAAGCTTTCCATAAACATGGAGTCGCATCCTTTACGGGTGCGTGGATTGAAACAGGTTAAAGGATACAATGAGTTCATCAATATGGGTCGCATCCTTTACGGGTGCGTGGATTGAAACCCATATGGATCTAATCTCTGTGATAAGGATAAAGTCGCATCCTTTACGGGTGCGTGGATTGAAACCACTAGAAGTGTTAGCTATCCGGTAGCTAATAGTGTCGCATCCTTTACGGGTGCGTGGATTGAAACGATGTATACTGCGATCGGTTGAGAGACGCCTATGAGTCGCATCCTTTACGGGTGCGTGGATTGAAACAGGTGAAGTGGAAGTATCTTGTGATCTGGATGATGGTCGCATCCTTTACGGGTGCGTGGATTGAAACAATATTCCCTCCTTGAATAATAGGAGTAAAGCCTTGTCGCATCCTTTACGGGTGCGTGGATTGAAACCCTTAGAATTTGTACGCTGTCAATAAATTGGCAGCGTCGCATCCTTTACGGGTGCGTGGATTGAAACAAAAAAAACATGCGATAGAATTTGCGGACTGGCTCGTCGCATCCTTTACGGGTGCGTGGATTGAAACGTTCAGGCTCATCCTCTGACACAGAGAGAAATCGTCGCATCCTTTACGGGTGCGTGGATTGAAACGTCAACAGACAGCCACAGAAGCTACTCGGCAAGGTCGCATCCTTTACGGGTGCGTGGATTGAAACAGGTGATGGCTTTCCTAGTTTGTACCAAAGCGAAGTCGCATCCTTTACGGGTGCGTGGATTGAAACGTAGTTATCGTGTATCCCGTGGTGGAATACGCTTGTCGCATCCTTTACGGGTGCGTGGATTGAAACACCTTTACAGGATGTTAGTACGAGCTCGGAGAGCTGTCGCATCCTTTACGGGTGCGTGGATTGAAACTATCGTAAACATCCTCGTAGCTACGTTGTGTCTGTCGCATCCTTTACGGGTGCGTGGATTGAAACTACTCTTTGGGATTATCTTGGTTTGCCAACGCTTGTCGCATCCTTTACGGGTGCGTGGATTGAAACGTTTGATATGAAACCATTTTGGAAAATTTTAATCGTCGCATCCTTTACGGGTGCGTGGATTGAAACTTCCGTTCTACTCGCTCGAAGGTGCACGATAAAGTGTCGCATCCTTTACGGGTGCGTGGATTGAAACTTATCTACTATCTTAGGATAACCAGCCGAACGATCGTCGCATCCTTTACGGGTGCGTGGATTGAAACGCATACCTTGAATTATCCCTAATGAAATACGGCAAGTCGCATCCTTTACGGGTGCGTGGATTGAAACGCCTATAATCCCATCCACCAACCACCTGCAAACGTCGCATCCTTTACGGGTGCGTGGATTGAAACCAGTATGTGATTGGCATCCATTTATCGTCCGTCGGGTCGCATCCTTTACGGGTGCGTGGATTGAAACGATCAGTTGCATACGGTCAGGAGACGTAAACTTGTCGCATCCTTTACGGGTGCGTGGATTGAAACCCTTGACTTCGAGCCAGTAAACTTTAATGAGAAGTCGCATCCTTTACGGGTGCGTGGATTGAAACCCAAATCTTTGGGATCTCTATCAAGTGATTCTGGGTCGCATCCTTTACGGGTGCGTGGATTGAAACATCCGGCGAAGGCAAGCATGTATCATCTACTGTAAGTCGCATCCTTTACGGGTGCGTGGATTGAAACAGAATAGGATAAACAGAGAAGAATTTGCTGATAGGTCGCATCCTTTACGGGTGCGTGGATTGAAACTGTATTAGCCATAATATTATTATATCAAATTAGGTCGCATCCTTTACGGGTGCGTGGATTGAAACAGATGTAATCACCTTATCTATATCAAATCCATTATGTCGCATCCTTTACGGGTGCGTGGATTGAAACCGTATCCAACGACGACATAGTGGTGCATACCTATGTCGCATCCTTTACGGGTGCGTGGATTGAAACTTTTTCTAATAACAAATCAAATACTGATTTTGTGTCGCATCCTTTACGGGTGCGTGGATTGAAACGTTCAGGCTCATCCCCTGACACAGAGAGAAATCTGTCGCATCCTTTACGGGTGCGTGGATTGAAACACAATCGTTAACAACTCGATTTGGAAGTGTCAGGAGTCGCATCCTTTACGGGTGCGTGGATTGAAACCTATTAACGGTGGTCAAACTGGTCTCGATGTATAGTCGCATCCTTTACGGGTGCGTGGATTGAAACTGCGATACGGGTTGGGAGCATCCCGAAACCTATGTCGCATCCTTTACGGGTGCGTGGATTGAAACCAAATCATTGGCGGTGGTACAATCAATACGGTTGGGTCGCATCCTTTACGGGTGCGTGGATTGAAACTCAATATAACGCCTGTACACCTCAATCCGGTCACGTCGCATCCTTTACGGATGCGACACGTTCCTTTTTCAGAGCGTTCAAATCATCATCGTTTCAATCTACTTAGTGAGTTCGTTTCATTACTAAGAATTACTATACTAAGTATAATTATAAACAAAATACAAACGACCACAAAAAGAAAATGTCATTATTCATCAATAGACTGTTCTTATGTCATTTACCTCTACTAAATCAAATTAATTTGCCTTCCATTGTAAATTAAAGCATGAAAGCTTAGTTCATTAAAAAATAAAACATAACTTTGTGAAATAGGAATAACAGAGAAAGTATATTTCTCAAAATATGGACACCTATATTATTATTCACAATTTGTTAACCTAAACTTATGGTATACACGAATAAAGAATACTGTCTTGAGGTTAAAGGAAGCATGGCCTGTTTTACCAGACCTGAAATGAAAGTCGAAAGAGTCAGCTATGATGTGATAACTCCCTCTGCTGCACGTGCTATCTTTGAAGCTATCTTTTGGAAACCTGCTATACGATGGAACATGACCCGGATAGAAGTTTTAAATCCCATTAAATGGTTTTCCTTTAAAAGGAATGAGGTCGGGAACCTGATGAGTCCTCGTGCATCCGGGTTATTCATTGAAGATAACCGGCAACAAAAATCCAGTTTATTACTGAAAGATGTTTGTTACAGGATTTTCGCGGAACTGGAATTTAGACCTATAAGGAATAGAACAGAAGAAGATATGTCGAAAGCGACAGCTGGGTCTTCTGACGAAAATCCAGGTAAATATAATGCAATGTTCGAGCGCAGAGCTAAAAAAGGACAATGTTTCAATCAACCCTATTTAGGTTGCCGTGAGTTCTCCGCTGATTTCACATACATCGAAAATCCGGTAAAAGGAAACGGAATCCCCGAAGACCGCGATTTAGGATATATGCTATATGATATGGATTTCACAAACGAAAAAGATCCGAAACCAATGTTCTTCCGTGCAATAATGAAACAAGGAGTCTTGGTTGTTCCATCCATTAACAGTGAGGAGGTACGCCGATGATTCTGCAAGCATTATACGAATACTACCAGCGTAAAGCCGCTGATCCGGAGAGCACCATCGCTCCCCGCGGATTAGAATGGAAAGAAATTCCTTATCTTATTCTGATAGATAAAAAAGGAAAGTTTTTGGAACTACAGGACACCACCGAGGGGGTAGGAAAACAAAAACGAGCAAAAAAATATCTGGTTGTTAAAAGTAAAGGGCGTACTGGCAGCAACAGTTGGCAAACTGCAAATGTATTTTGGGACCATTTCGGATATGTATTAGCCCAACCTAAAAATACGGATGATAAAGGAATGCCAAAAGCACTGGATGATGCCGCTAAACAACATAAATCCTTTGTTCAGGAAGTCAGGCGGCTTGCTGAAATACATCCTTCCAATGAAGACATTCAGGCTGTAGCCGGATTTTACGATAACCCGGAGAATCTTCAACGTATAAAAACGGACCCGTTATGGGAAGAATGCATCAAAAAAGACGGGACAAACATATCCTTTAAAATAGCCGGACAAAATACTATCGTAGCCGAAAATCCGGATGTAACATCATCGACTGAAGATTGTTCGGAGAAGGATGAGCTGATAGGAATATGCCTTATTACCGGAAAAAAGGCTCCGATAGCTATACTCAATAGCGCCATTACCATACCCGGAGGCAAAAGCGGAGCAAAGCTGGTCGGCTTTCAGAAGAAATCAGGTTACGATTCATATTATAAAGAACAAGGTATGAACGCGCCTATTTCAAAAGAGGCTGAAGCTGCTTATACCACGGCATTAAATACGTTATTAGGAAAAGACTCATCCAACAAATATCATTTACACGACACATCCGTTGTTTTCTGGTCGCAGAAACCGACAAAACTGGAGCAATGTGTCAGTTTCATGTTTGCACCTCCTTCAAAAGATAATCCGGATAAAAATACGGAAGTTATCAGAGACTTTCTTCAATCCCTTTCTTCCGGAGTATTGAATGATGAGGATGAAACACCCTTTTACATTTTAGGCTTAGCTCCTAATGCCGCCCGTATTTCCATAAGATTCTGGCGACAAGGAACAGTAGGTGAATTTGCCAGCCATATCAGACAACATTTTAAGGACCTGGAAATCATTAAAAGCAAGAATCAAAGAGTCTATTTTTCTCTATTCAATTTACTGACCCAGGTTGCATCCTTAAATAAAATGGAAAATCTGCCACCCAGCTTAGCCAGCGATTTAAGCCAAAGTATATGGGACAACCAGCCATACCCAACCACATTGCAGATGCAATGTCTGATACGAATCAAAGCAGACCGGAATATTACGTCGATAAGAGCCGCTATACTCAAAGCCTACTTAAATAGAAAATTCAGAAATCATAATAATCCACCTAAAGAAATTCAAATGGCACTAGATTTAGAAAATAAAAACCAGGCGTACTTATGTGGCCGCTTGTTTGCTATCCTTGAAAAGATCCAGAGTGATGCTATCCCGGGAGCTAATTCTACGATTAAAGAACGCTACTACGGTGCAGCATCGACAACCCCGACAACTGTATTCGGCCGCTTGTTGTCTTTATCCAGACACCATCTTGCAAAATTTGATACAGGGAAATCTGTTTATTATGAAAAGTTATTGCAAAGTGTTATCACTGATCTGGATAGTAACGGGTTACCTAAATATTTATCAATGGACGACCAATCGCGTTTCGCAATCGGTTATTACCATCAAAGAGAAGATTTATATAAAACAACAACAGATAAAGAAAAAAATTAATACTATACAAATATGGAAACAGCAATAAACAATCGTTACGACTTCATTTATTTATTTGATGTACAGGATGGTAATCCGAATGGTGATCCCGATGCCGGAAACTTACCCAGAGTTGATCCGGAAACAGGGGAAGGCCTGGTTTCCGATGTCTGCCTGAAGCGTAAAGTCCGGAACTTTGTCCAAATAGTAAAAGGAGGAGAAAGACCGTATGATATATTCATTAAAGAGAAAGCGGTATTGAATAATCTGATCACTGAAGCTCATAAACAGGAAGGGGTTAAAGATATAAAAGAGAAAGGAGATAAAACAGAGGCTGCCCGACAATGGATGTGCAGAAACTTTTATGACATAAGGACATTTGGAGCCGTACTAAGTACTGGTGAAAATGCAGGACAGGTCCGTGGCCCTATCCAATTTACTTTTGCCCGTTCCATCAGTCCGATTGTTACTGCCGAACATAGTATAACCCGTATGGCTGTGGCAACGGAAGATGAAGCTAAAAAACAGAGTGGAGATAACCGTACTATGGGACGTAAATTCACTGTTCCTTACGGATTGTATAAAGCTAACGGATTTATTTCCGCTCATTTAGCCGTACAGACCGGATTCAATGAAGAGGATCTGAACTTATTCTGGGATTCACTGAAAAACATGTTCGACCACGACCATTCAGCAGCCAGGGGAATGATGAATGCCCGCAAATTGATCGTGTTCAAACACAGTACAGCATTAGGTAATGCTTCAGCCCATTCTTTATTCGGTTTAGTGAAGGTTCAACTTAAGGATGCCCAACGCCCACCCCGTTCGTTTGACGATTATATTGTTACCATCGACAAGGATAAACTACCGGAAGGTGTAGAAGTACTGGACATGATATGATAGAATACGGAGATGAGGACCTGTTGATGCTTTCCGGAATCCAGCATATAACTTTCTGTGAACGTCAATGGGCCCTTATACATATCGAACAACAGTGGGCGGAAAACAACCTCACTATTGAAGGAAACTGGATGCATCAAAAAGTAGATGATCCAACCTTGATGAACCGTAATAAAGGCATAGTTACATTAAGGTCTGTTACGCTTGTCTCCAGACGGCTGGGACTTTATGGAATCTCTGATGTAGTAGAGATGGTTGCTTCCTCCTCCGGACAAAATGCAATACAACATCCTAAATATCCGGGATTCTGGCAATTAATCCCGGTCGAATACAAACGGGGCAAACCTAAAAAAGATCAGATAGATGAAGTTCAGCTATGCGCACAAGCGGTTTGCCTGGAAGAGATGTATAACGTCAGCATAGAAAAAGGATTTTTGTATTATGGGGAAACCCGCCACCGGGAAGAGGTTCCGTTTACCGGAGAATTGCGGAAACTGGTTGAAAATAAATGTGCCCAAATGCACCGGTTATACGAACAAAAAGTCCTTCCGCCGGCAATATACAAAGCGCATTGCAAGTCATGTTCATTATGTGACGTATGCATGCCTAAAGTACTGACAAAAACACCGAAAGTGAATACTTACCTATCCCAGTTATATGATTAAAATATGAGAAAATTATTGAACACATTATATGTAACTACTCCTGAAGCCTATTTAACTAAAGATGGAGAAAACGTAGTAATCAGGGTTAAGGAAAAAGATATATTCAGAATTCCGGTTTTGAATATAGAAGGTATTGTCACATTCGGATATATGGGTGCTTCTCCGGCATTAATGAAGATGTGTGCCGAAAGAAACGTAGGGCTGTGTTTTTTAAGTGCCAACGGACAGTTCCAGGGTAGAGTTTCCGGTCCGACAAAAGGGAATGTTCTTTTGCGAAGAACACAATACAGGATTGCCGATGATGCAAATAAATCACTGGAGATCAGCCGTCTGTTTATTGCCGGAAAGATAGCAAATTCCCGAACAGTTATCGACCGTTTCAAAAGAGATCATATTTCTTCCGACGAACAACTTTCCTTGTTTTTATCCGTATCTGAAAAATTAAAGAGATCAAAGAATCAGGCTTTAGTTGCTGAGTCTTCCGATACATTAAGAGGTATAGAGGGAGAAGCCGCTACAACTTATTTCTCTGTATTTAACCAGATGATCATATCACAATGTGAGGATTTCCCTTTTAACGGAAGGAACAGAAGACCGCCCAAAGACAAAGTAAATGCTCTATTGTCATTTGTTTATACCTTGCTGAATCATGAGGTACAGTCCGCATTGGAAACAGTAGGGCTCGATCCGTACGTAGGCTTTTTACATACCGATCGCCCGGGAAGAGCTAGTTTAGCGTTGGATATGATGGAAGAGTTACGAGCCTACCTGGCAGACAGGTTGGTATTGTCTTTAATCAATCGTAAACAGATATCCGGTAAAGGTTTTGTTGAACACGGAGATAACGGGATCGTTATGGATGAAGATATCAGAAAGGAAGTTTTACTCGCCTGGCAGAAGAGAAAAAAAGAGACAATAATCCACCCCTACTTAAATGAATCCGTACCAATAGGGCTTATCCCATATATTCAGGCGATGTTTTTAGCTCGTTTTTTGAGAAACGATTTAGATAATTATCCGGTCTTTTTAATGAAGTAATTTTATGTATGTTCTAGTTACATATGACGTTGAAACGATGACTTCCGACGGACAACGCAGGTTACGTCAGGTAGCACGTCAATGCCTGAATTATGGCCAACGCGTCCAGAATTCCGTTTTTGAATGCTCTGTCTCGCCTGCTCAATTTACCGAGTTAAGATTAAAGCTATCGGATATCATAGATCATAAAAAAGATAGTATCCGTTTCTATTTCCTGGGAAATAATTATTCTAAAAGGGTTGAATACATAGGTGTCATCACATCTTATAATGTAGAAGACGAACTTATAATATAACTGTTCGCGAACATTAAGCATTAGCAAAAATCCGGGGTTTTCGCATTTATTGATTGTTAGTCTATTGCACATATCTATTGGTTCTATTTCATCAATAAAGAATCCCAAGAGTTTATTATCGTATAAAGGTATTGATAACAGGCTGTAAATGTTTGTGTTATTTGTAATGCAGTCGTACCTTATAGAGGTACGTGGGTTGAAACATTGACAATATCCTTTCCTCTGTTAAAGAAAAGTCGTACCTTATAGAGGTACGTGGGTTGAAACTGTGACAGTGAAATAGGCTGTAAAGAAACCCGCAGTCGTACCTTATAGAGGTACGTGGGTTGAAACCAGGAACCGACAGCCAGTCCATTTTGGTAAGCTGGTCGTACCTTACAGAGGTACATGAATTGAAACGAGTAAAACGCACCAGCGTTCGTTCCATTATCCGGTCGCATCCTTTAGGGGTGCGACACGGCAATATTTGGGACTAGCAACAGTTCTAATGTTTTACAGGGATGATTGCATCATAATCATTATTCTTCATTTTATTATTTCAAGCCATATATATTCACCTCTCAACTCACAACTTATTAAATTATCAATTTCTTTATTTTACCATGCAAAACAGAACTACTCCATCCTTCTTCTTTACACGCTTTTGCATAATCGTCACGATGTAACTTATTATCTATCAGAAACAATTTCAAAAAATGAGTCCAAGTAAGCTTTTTCGATAAATCAGACACTACTTCAACTTCTGGAAAATATACAAAGAATAACTCCATTTGAAGCAAGTGTCTAATTTCAAATTCCTTACCATAGCGTTTCACTAATTCACGAGAAAGATCTTTAAAAGTATCTATCCGATGAAGTGTTGCCTCTTTACTATAAACATCTTGTTTAATTAGTCTACCGATTTCCCAATACAATAAGCTTTTGTCAGCATTCAATCTTTGACTACCTTTCTTCTGTGATTTTTCAATTAAAAAAAGAATATTACAGAGTAAGCCATCCAATGTTTTCATGTGCTCCAGATTTAATATTAATGCACAAATATAAACCACAGAAATCAAAATCACAATTATTTCAGCGTATATTTATATATATAACGCAAATAAAATAAATTAGCTGAATTAAACACATATAAGATACATTAGCTGAAAAATTATATATGATAAAGAGACTGTCTCACATCTGAAGACAGTCCCTTTCAATTGACTTACACTAATAAAATAAATTAGCTGTTTCAACCCACACACCCCGCAAGGTATGACAAAATACCTTGCAAAGGTAACAATCCAATCCTATTTACACAATCACCATCTTTTATTCTATCAGCAACAGTTCTTCCGCCCAAGCCCCATCCAATACCAGTCCTGCCTGCGGATCATAGCTACTCGGGTCCTCCAGAATGAATACGCCTGAATATTCGATGACTTTACCACACCGCACCAACTCTTCAAAATCCCACTTTTTCACAGATACACTATATTGCTGCAACTTGCGTAATAACCAAAACTCCGGACCTTTTTCTTTCAATTCTCTGATAAGATCTGCACCATCACCATAATTGACCAGGATGGAAACAGAATTCTTATCATCAATCAGGCAGAACTTCTCGGCAGCAGTTGCAAACATAAAGTTCATTTCTGCAAAACCTTTATATAATAGACTTTTTATATCTGCTTTATCAAAGGTATTACAATTACCATAAAAGAGTATAAAATAACGAGCCATAACAGCCGGATCAAACAAATCCGTACGATCAGACACCTGAAGCAGTTCCCGCAAAGCAGCCGCCCCCTTTCCCATCAAACCACGTAAAGTACTATTCTCCGGTTTGAAGACAAAGACCTGCCCCAACTCACCCTTCTTATTTAACTTACCTTCCCGGTTACATCTTCCGGCAGCCTGTATGATTGAATCCAGACCGGCAAATGCACGGTACACTACCGGGAAATCAATATCTACCCCGGCTTCAACCAACTGCGTGCTTATCACACGAACCGGTTCATTGTCCTTCAATTTCTGCTTGATCAATTTTATCACTTCCATGATATGTACGGAACACATCATACGCGATAGATGCAAAGTTCCTTCAGGCATCCGCTGATAAAGCTCCCGCGCCTCTTTTCGGGTATTTACAATACATAATACACAATCATATCCGGACAGTTCGTCGGCAAGATCATCGAAAGTCGTGGTTGACTCCGGCCAATGTAATTCTACCCGCTTAAAAGCCTCAAACAAATGATCATGCACGGAAGTAATTTCTGTCACGGGACTCTTCAATCCGCTAAAAGCCTTCTGCCCCGTTCCGATATGACCGGCAAAAACGGGTAATGTCGCTGTGGTAAACAAAATACTGGTTTTAAAAGACGATTGCAGGCTCTGCAAGATATCCAATATCGGCTGCAAAAATTCAACCGGCAACATTTGCGCCTCATCCAGAATAACAACCGAATTACAGATATTATGTAACTTCCGGCACCGTGAAGTCCGGCAAGCATACAGCGACTCGAAGAACTGTACATTCGTAGTCACAATAATCGGAGCATCCCAGTTTTCCGTTGCCAACTGGGAAGGAGACCGTTCGTCATTACTATCCGGCTGCAAATTACTATGATGCTCCACCACATTCTCCGCACCGAAAATATTCCGGAGCACGGCAGCCGTCTGTACAATAATACTCGTATAAGGAATGACAATGATAATCCTATCTTTTTTATAACGAACAGCATGGATGAGCGCCCAGGCCATCGAAGCCAATGTCTTTCCCCCGCCCGTCGGCACTGTCAGGCTGAAAAAGCCGGGAAGCTTTTCCGCCATCTCACGGCAACGAGACAAGATAGCAGCGCGCTTCTCATTGATGAAAGAGGCAGGAGCACCGGCCGTGAGCGATTCCATATATGTATCAAACCGATCTTTCAATAGTTCCATAGAATCATATTGCCCGCGACGAACAGCCTGCTCCGGCTGCATAAACCGCTCCGTATCCAGATAGTCGGCATCTACCAGACATGAAAACAACATGCGAATCCATTGGTGCATTTCTTTCTGAAAATCACTAATCATAGGCGCATTCAGCAAAACGACCGCTTCCCGCATCTCTTCCGGCGCATCATTCAACATCTCCTGGTAACAGTCTGTTTTAGACAAACGTTTACTCAAATTAGCCTCCCCGGAAGAAGTCCAGTCCAGCAATCCCGAATGATGTCCGGCTATACAATAGGCCAACGGCTGATAATAACCCGGTAATTTCTCTTTCGCCAGCATAGCTCCGGCTGAGGAATGATCGGGTTTATTCACCACTTTCTGCTCTGCCGTCATACCGGATGCACTACGGATATAAGGTTGAAAACTATCCTTCGTATATTTTCCCATATCATGCCACCAGCCATTCTGCTTTCCCCAGGCCGCAGCACCGAAAACAGATGCGAACGATTCGCTTAAACCAGCTGTACCGACAGCATGTTCCTTAACTGTTTGTATCTGAAAAGCGTCATCCTCCACCTTGACATGCGCTATAAAATCCTGCTCATTTTTCATCTTACATAAAAGTTTTCACTAATTTATTTGCCATTTGCAATATTTCCACACAGCACATTGTATAACAACCAATTAAACTATTGCAAATACCGATTTCATTTGCAATGCCGTTTGCCATTTGCCATACATCATTTATTCCTAACAACCAAATAACACGTACCTCTCATCGTACGGCGCGACGGGATCTTATTCTTTTGAAGCAAGCGCCCGAAGTATGTCAACCGTTTAGTACCCAACCTTATGCCACTTTCATCTTGCAGATATTGAAGTATTTCAAGAGCAAAAAGTTCCTCATATTCCTCTCCCGGCAATGGTGCACGAAAGTTTTGCAGGAACAATTGTTCCTCTATCGGTATCTGCTGGAACACATCATTGTTGCGGGTGGTAGAAGATTCTTCTTCGGACGTAAACCAATAGCGTTCGCCTGCCTTTAAAGCCGAGACTGCCTGCGCATAAAGCTGTTCATAATTAACCGATACGGAATTATCTGCTGTCCCGGTTATCCCAATACATATAAAACGGCGGCTACCGGTCGGATCGGTCAGCAAGTCATAATTATTACAAGTGGCAATGAAAGAAGCATACCGGTGCAACGCCTGAATGCTCCGTTTATAAGGTTGGCGGGCATTGACCACCGGCTTTTGAAGAACATTCTTCAAAAAACTCTGATACGCGGCACTTACCGAATCGAACTCATCGATATTGATCAACGCAAAGCGGGTAAGCAGCAATTCTGCATCCCGCTTATTGCTGAAATCGATGCTATCCGTATAATACATACGAAGCGAAGGGGGCAGCAGATTCCGACACCAGGTCGATTTGCCGCATCCCTGAGGGCCGACCAGTAAAGGTAACGAACTATTGGCATGCAAATGATCCCGCCGGTACCAATGAGCGACCATGCTCAGGAACCAGATATAAAACAAATCGCGCCAGGCAGTATTATCTGTCGGCAACGTATCGGCCAACGTACGGATATGGTCTTTCCCATCCCATGCCGGCAAATGTTCCAGATAATCTTCCAACGGATAGAAAACCGGTACCCTGTCGGAATACACATACCGCTTCACATCACGATCCCAAAGTGCCAATCCTTCAGCCTGTGCATTCAGTCCGATACTGTTCAGAACCGTCTCCGTTACAGGAGCAAAACGGATATAATATGAACCTCTTGCCCGAAACTCCACTTCGCCGGCCAGCATATTCCGCCTGAACTCATAACGCCGTTTCATAAACTCATCCGTCTTTACAGACAATAATTGCTCGGGAGGCATCACCGGTTTCTTTCCAAAATTCTTCGAAAGCTGGTACACCGTATGAATGGTCTCCCGGATCTCCTCTTCAAACAGTTCCAGATGCTGGTATATCCTTGTCCAGCGAACCGCATCCTCCTCCGGTATCCCGGACTGGAAACAATTTTCAGCCAGCTTTGTCAGGAAAGGCCTGACCTCTTTTCCGTCATCCAAACCTCCCGTTTTCTCCAATGCATCCAGCATACAGGCATTATAAAAACGGGAAATGATACGACTGCGGTCGAATCCGGGCATCATACGTAAAAGCGGATCTTCTTCTTTCGATACGATTTCCCGGTATGTCGGTTCGTCCGGCATCTGTGTCGGTTGCTCCTGAACCAACGCAACAGCCGAAAAATTATAGTATAAATCAGGATCGAAGGAATGGCGGCATCCCCGCTCCAAAGAGGGAGTCTTTATCTCTATATTGCATTGCAGCTGAGCCTGATAATAGGCAACAGCGCGCCGGTAGGCTACCGCATGAAACAATTCCGCCTGCTCCCTGTCCCGTGGCAATGTTCTGTCAGGCAAAACAAACGGTACCAATATTTTTACACTTTTTCCGCTGGAACCGGTAAAAGCAGCCAGTGTTTGAGGGGCTTGCGATGCCAATTCTCTTATTCTCGCCACCTCTTCCTTATTCGCCAGATTTCCGACCTCCACCAGAACCAGTCCGTTATACGACCGGAACTCGACCTTTTTATCTCTTTTCCCGAATAATGCGGAAAAACACAACGCCGGAAGATTCGTTGCATGTATGCTTTTATCACCAGGCATCGAACAAGCCAGGAGCTCCCTGTATTCATTCACCACCTTCCGGTACTCGCCGCTACGCATACCGCATAAAACAACGTGCAACGCCATATTTTTAAAGGTTTTACCCCCATTCTTTGTTTGTGTAATGTACATAGTATATTTTATTTTCACCCCTCTTATGATATGACAAATGGCAAACGCCATTGCAAATAAAAAAGGTATTTGCAATGGTTTAAATTTCTATTATACAATATATTGCAGGACAATATTGCAAATGGCAAATACTTTCCTGAAACTTTATGTACAACCTTATTTCAGCCTCGTAAACTCGATATTGCTCAGCCGGTCTTTCAGCTTCGGACTGGGTTTGAAGCCTATCCCTTTCAATTTGATGGATTCAGCGCGGATTTTAGACGGTTCTTCCACATCGCGATTCGGCTGGGCGGTCACCGAGAAGGTGCCCAGACCGTCGATCGTCACCGTATTGCCTTCTTTCAAGGCTTCCGATATCAAAAGAGTCAGATTTTCGATCATCCCTTTAACATCCCCATACGTGAAAGTACTGGCATCGGCCATTTGTTCTGCCAGCATATCGAGGTTTACATTACCATAACTTACGGTGGTAACCGAATACTTTACCTGCTCTTTGCCGGTAATATTATCATTGATTTTTGTGAGTTTGTACCTTACTGCCATGCGGTTCCCTTTCTTTTAGATTTAATATTACTACTAGTTACTTCAAAGGTTACTACCTTTTATATCACTGATTACTAGTCAGTAATACCAGGCTGTACAGGATAATCGAATAAGGTGTACAGGCTGGCCGACCAGGGTGTACAGGATAATCAGCCAGGGTGTACAGGATGATATTACTAAGTCAGGACTAAAGGTATAAAATATAAGGAGACATACAATAGTTTATCCTATATTTTTATCTTCTATTGCCGTTTATGTTAATAACAACACTTCGATTTTTCAAACTAAGACACAATAAACGTCACCTGGAAACCGGGCACAGGCCGTTCAGCCAAACAAAGGTCCCGGCCTTGCCGAACCATCATCTGCCGGGAAAGTGACAAGCCGATACCCGAACCATTCTTTTTGGTTGTAAAGAACGGAACAAAAATCTCCCGCTCGACATCTGCCGGAATAGGCGCACCGTTATTGCTGATCCACAACTCCTTATACCAACGCACATCCATAGTCGTCGCCCCGGCTTCGCAGGCATTCTTGACCAGATTGATCAACACCTGGCGCAACATATTCTCATCCGTAAACATCGTGACAGCCAAAGGGATGGAAATATGCCACTCCAAATCCGGATAAAGCGTCCGAATTCTTTCCACGAAAGCGGCCAATGGGATCTCCACAAGAACCGGCTCCTGCAACTCTGCCAGTTTCCGGTAACTGTCCACAAACAAGGCAAGCCCCCGGCTGGTCTCATGAATGGCACGGACTCCCTCCTCGTAAACTGTCCCCGCAATCGCAGGATTATCCAAATAGGCCTGGCTGATGCTGGCAATCGGTGTCGTAGCATTCATGATTTCATGGGTAAGCACACGAGTCAGACGCTGCCACGATTCCACTTCGTTGCGGGCAAGCAGCACGCCTATATCCTTACCTGTTTCGTTAAGGGCTTCCTGCAACGCCCGTTCTCCGAAGAACAGACCTTTTACAGGAAGACGGAACGTGAACTCTTCGTTGCGAATCGCCTCACGCATCAGATGTGCCCGGTCTCTCAGCAACACCTGATGACGATAAAACCATCCGAAGAAGACAACAACGACCACCAAAAAAGAGACTATCAGAATCATAGTTTTTTCATTTTAGCATACAACGTCTGCCGGGTAATCCCCAACAGTTCGGCAGCCCGGCTGATGTTGCCGTGGCAACGCTCCACGACCTTATGCACATGTTCCGCCTCGACTTGTTCCAACGAAACCACTTTCCGGCCGGCATCAATCGCATCTTTCAGGACACGGATCAACTCCTGGTTGTCCCAAGGCTTGGTAACAAAGTCTGCCGCTCCCATCTTCAACCCGCGCACCGCCAATTTGATATCAGCGTATGCCGTCACCAGCACCACCGGAATGGCCGGATGTTTCTTATGGATTGCCCGAAGCCAAAGCAAGCCGTCTTGTCCGGAGTTTCCCCCTTGCGTGAAGTTCATGTCGAGCAAAATCACATCCACCTCCTCTTGTGCCAATACCGTAAGAAGCGTGTCGGGAGAAACAAGCGTCAATACTTTATCAAACTCACCGGCCAAACAGATCCTGACTGCCGTAAGAATCGCCGGATTATCATCCACCACCAATATCGTCCTGTAATTCGCCATATCCGATTCGTTTAGATTACCTTCATTTATCAGAGGCAAAGGTACGGAAAAAGGCTGTATGAATATCATACAAACAGGTGTATGATTTTCATACAAACTGCTCTAACCGCGCTTTACATCCATTGCCGAATGCCGGCAACCTTATACATTTGCAACAAATAAAACAATGAACAAAGATGAAATCGTACTTCACTTTTCTCAGCCGCAACAAGCTCTACACGGCTATCCAGTTCTTCGGACTGGCCATCGCATTGGGAGTCGTACTCCTCTTAACGTTATACGCTAAAACCGAATTCAATATCGGTAACAGACAGCCATACTCCCACCAATTGTATGCCATCGGCTACGGCGATGGCATCGGTATGACGGTCGGTACCGCCCCGGAATTATTCCCTTCCATTCCGGAAATAAAAGAATGGACACGCCTCATCAACAACGAGCTGACAGACTTGACCATAGACAACAACTACTACCAGGTGAACAGCCTTGCCGTCGATTCCAACTTCTTCCGGCTGATGGACTATCCGCTCATCGGATGTGAACGCGACAAGGTACTGAACGGAACAAACGAGGCCATCATCTCCGAACCGTTCGCCCGTAAAGTATTCGGCAATGAAGATCCTATCGGACGCACAATCATGTACCTGAACCAGACACCGCTACGGGTCGTCGGGATTCTCCCGACTTTCGATCCGACAGAACTGTTGAAGCCGGTTGACCTCCTGGTCCCTATCAGATTGGTGGAAAAGACTTATTCCTGGATGGATAACTTCGGTTCAACCCAAACATTTGTCACATTGACAGAAGATGCAATCCCCGGCATCGTCACCCGAAAACTGCTCGACAGCTATAAAAGTTATTGGGATTATTGGAAAGAAGACAACAGCACGAACAACTTTACATGGGGTTCATCACTCACACGCATGGACGAAATATACTTTTCACCCTTGAACCATTACACTCCTTTCCGCAACGGGACACGGAAACAGGTTCAAATCTTATTGGCCATCGCGATGATCTTGCTCCTTTCAGCCGTCTTCAACTACATCAACCTGACCGTGTCGCAAACCGGCAAGCGGGCACATGAGATGGCGACTCGACGGTTGATGGGCGATTCTGCCGGGCAAATCGTGTTGCGCTACCTCGCCGAGTCGGCAATCTTCACAACCGGGTGCTTCATCGGCGGATGCCTCATCGCCGTCATTGCCAAACCCTATTTCGAATACTTGCTCTCTACCCAAATCGCCATGTCGCTTTCTCCCGCAACGGTGGCCTACGCCCTGCTGTTATTAGTTGGAATCACCGGTATATCAGGATTAGTACCGGCACTCATCATTCGCAAATACAGCCCGATAGATATTGTAAAGGGGAACTTCCGCTTGCAGAACAAGCAACTGTTCAGCCGCCTGTTCATCATCGTGCAGAACGTGATCAGCACGTTCCTCATTACGTTGGGACTGACAATGGCCGTCCAAATACACTACCTTGCTACCCTGCCGACCGGCTATAATACCGATCTGGTCTTTGTACGGGCCTGGGATTTAGGACCGACCTACGACAAACAAGCCATCCTCCAGAAACGTTTGCAGGCATTGCCCCAGGTGGCAGAAGTGGCGTTGGCACGGAAACTGCCTTTCGTCAGCGGCCACGATGGCGTACGCCAGCCGGACGAAGAGGGAATGTCATGGCTCCACCTCTCGGATGTGGACAGCACTGCATTCCGGATGTTGGGCTTCGAAGTGACAGAACGCTGGTCGGACCCGCTACCCGGCATGGTTTGGGTAACGGAAGAGACCTGCCGCCGTTATAACCTTTCGGCCGACAACCCCCATTTCGGAAAGAACGGTGACGAGGGCGGCTACCGGTATAACGTCTGTGGTGTTATCCGTGATTACCGTTCACTCATGCCGTTAAACACTCCGACACCCGATTCGCACGGAGCGGTCGGGGTGATGGACCCGCAAGGCTATGTGATCAGCCAAGTCGTCCGGACCCAAGGTAACCGGTCGGAAGCTTTGGCCGCCATCCGCCATACCTGTCGGGAAGTGTCCAAAGAGTTGATCGGGATGCCGAAAGACCTGGAAGCCGATTATATAGATGATTATCTGGACAAAGATTTGACACACGAGAAGAACATCGTGATGCTCGTCCTTTGCTTCATGGCCATCTCCATCCTCATCTCTGCCATGGGATTGTTTGCCATGTCGATAAGCTACACCGAACAGCAAAGCAAGCGGATTGCTTTGTGCAAAGTGATGGGAGCCGAAACAAGCGGTGCGGTATGGGAACTTTCCAAACGATTCATGATGCTCTCGTTGCTTGCCGCCTGCTTCGCCCTGCCCATCAGTTTGAAAGCGGTTCAAATCAGTTTGGAGTCATTCTATAACCGCATCGCCTTCCCGTGGCACCTCATAGCCGCGGCTGTTTTGGCAACCATAGTTATCGCTTTCGTGTCAATCATCAGTCAAACTTTGAAAGTCGCCCGCCGCAACCCTATAAAAAGCATCCGGACGGAATAAAAGCAACAGTATATAACAGGTAACATCATTATAAAAAACGAAACGAGTCATGATTAAAATAAAGAATCTCAGCAAAAGCTTCCGGACGGAAGAAATAGAAACCATCGCACTCAACGGCGTAAGCATGGAAGTGAAAAAGGGCGAGTTCGTCGCCATCATGGGTCCAAGCGGATGCGGCAAATCGACCTTGCTGCATATTCTCGGCCTGCTGGACAATCCGGACGAAGGCAGTTACCTGTTGGATGGGGAAGAAATGGGACACTTGAAAGAGAAAGACCGAACCCGTTACCGCAAAGGACGTATCGGGTTCGTCTTCCAGAGTTTCAACCTCATCGACGAGCTGACGGTGGAAGAAAACATAGACCTCCAACTGAAATATCTTGGCGTACCCAAAGCTGAACGCAAGCAGCAGGTACTTGACATCCTGCGCAAAGTACGCCTCAGCCACCGCGCCAAACATTATCCGCAACAACTATCCGGAGGCCAACAGCAACGAGTAGCCATCGCCCGCGCCGTGGTAGGCAAACCTAAATTGATTTTGGCCGACGAGCCGACCGGCAACCTCGACTCCAAGAACAGTCTCGAAATAATGAAACTGCTCAGTCAGTTGAATGCCGAAGGAACGACTATCGTCATGGTGACACACTCACAGCACGATGCCACATACGCCGACTACATCATCAATCTTTTTGACGGACAAATTGTCAATGAGTTGGATGGAATACTTTGATACCTATAACATTCTCTCAATGTCATATAGGATTATTCCCCAATTTCGTCTGCTATCTGCAACAAATGGCAGGACATGTCGCTTCATTCCCGGATTACCAACGATTATCATGAATTCTGTCCTCTATCCGAATTTCTTTCTGTTTACAGATATGTGCGTTTTCGGCCGGATAACCGATAGCAAGATAACAGGTAAACTCATATCCATCGGGGGCTTTAACCAGTTGTTTTACATGTTCCGGTTCGTTGCCGATGGGAATACGGAAAGCACATGCCAACCCTTCTGCTGTTGCTGCCAACAGGATATTTTCAACGGCAGCCCACGCCGAAGCGAAATAGTTGAGCGAACTTTGGTCGGCAGGTTGACACAGAGGATAATCCTTTTGCCGGAAAAACGGCAGAACAAGGCAATTGCTCTGCATAAGCATACGTTGCTGCTTGGGCAACGCATCGGTAAACATGGCGTGCTCATCTTTGTCCATCACACCGGCAGCAGCGTTAAGTCCTGTCTGCTGAATATTTTTAGTGTTTTGTGCCACAGGCGATACGAGTCGGGCAATATTCTCTTGTCCTCTCACCACAACAAATTCAAACTGACGCAAATGGTCATTGGTAGGAGCTTTAAATGCAGCCGACAATACCTTCTTCAATACTTCGTCCGTAACTTCTTTATCAGAAAAATCCCGGATAGTTCTTCTTTTCTCTAATACTTGATAGAAATCCATAACAATACATTTTATTGGTTATACTTATTGTTTCCGGCAGCAAAGTTATCCGGCTTTCTTGTTACATATTTGTGATATTGTTTCGTATACTTGTCGTATATTTGCATTCGGATCATTTTAAGCATACCTTTATGGAAGAGACTGCTATTCCTTACGAATTGCCCGAGGTGGAAAATCATTCGTTTTTCTTTATAGACCAACGGGTAGAAACGGGTCTCGAGGCCAAATTGCATCAACATGATGCATGGGAATTGTATTATGTTGTCCACGGGTATGGTAACCGGATGGCAGGCGACACTTTACAACCCTTTGAAGCTGGCGATGTGGCATTGATACCTCCGTCCATGCTCCACCGCTGGGAGTATACGCCGGATTCAGCGGACGAAGAAGGCCATGTCCGTTATCTGATGGTAGCTTTCAGTCATTCACTGGTAGAACGGTGCATGCAGGTATTTCCCGAACTGCGCAACCATCTGAAAAACATTACATTTCCAGTCAATGCACTGAAGTTCGGTTCCGAAAGTTCACGAACCATCCGCCGGATATTATCACGGATGAACAACCTGGACGAGTTGGGACGCTTGTGCGAAATGTTCCGTCTGCTTCCGGTCATTTTCAAATCGTCCGACCATACGTTTGTAGGTAGGCCGATGCGCATCGAACGGGATGTACGTCGTATGCAGCAAATATGTAGCTATGTGATGGCTCACTACGTCCACACTATCTCGTTAGATGATATTGCCGCCGAAGTAGGTATGAACCGCTCTGCTTTCTGTTCTTACTTTAAGCGTTGTAAAGGAATAACTTTTTCGCAGTATGTAACTCAATACCGTTTAAATACAGCCTGCAAACTTCTGAAACATTCACAGAAGCAAGTATCCGAAATATGTTTCACGGTAGGATTCAATGATTTACCTCACTTTGTCCGGGTTTTCACAAATAATATAGGAGTCTCTCCCAGCAGGTACAGAAAACAATTTCAATAATTATCTTATATCGTTTTCCCTTTTGTCTGTTATCTTCATTTGTCTTCACAACTGATTGGACTTGCTTGTGCCGAAGCATTTGCCGGGGGAGTCAAAAACGAAGGCTGCGGGATTCATATCCGACAGCCTTCCACATTAACCCTTAACTTTAATCAACTGGATTACCAGGAAATTCGTTCCGGCAGTTTCAACATAATAATACGTTAGTAACCGGAATTCTGTTTCAGGTTCGGATTCTTATCCATGCTGTCCTGCGGGATCGGCAGATAACGGTTCTTGGCAGCAAACTCACGGTTTTCAATCAGGTCCTTGCCTGTTACGACGGCACGTTTATAAGGATCTGTCTCGTTGTAATCGATTGTACCGACGATACGGTTTAACGGGCCGTTCAATAATGTTTCGGCCAATATCTTTCCTGCGGCATCTTTCCAACGCAGAATATCTGCACGACGCAAGCCTTCACCCGCCAATTCAATGCAGCGCTCACGACGAATCAGCTCACGCAATGTTTCTTTCGTGCTGTATCTGGCTCTGTCCACAACAGGCATGCCGGCACGGGTACGGATCTGATCCAGATAATCATATACCTGGGCGGAAGGGCCATTCAATTCATTCTCCGCTTCGGCATACGACAACAAAACTTCGGCATACCGGAACACGATCACACAAGTTCCGGTACTCCACATATTGGGATACTGGTCGATGGGGTCCAGATATTTCGCCCAAGTCAGACTGGATTTCGAAGCATTGTCGGTGTAGGTGGGATAGTTCTTATTATCCGACTTATCCGCCAGTGTTTTATCCAGCGTGTTCAGCACCGAACCTCTCCAGTCCTGTCCCGGATAAAGAATACTCATCGCCATACGGGGATCGCGGTTGGCAAACGGATGGGCCGCATCATACAAGTTCGACTCTTCCTTCGTTTTACCGTCTGTCATTTCATACATATCCACCAGGTTCTGGGTGGGGACGATAGAGGACCAACCGCCGTCTACATTATTATACATCTGGCCGATCACTCCCAAACCGAATGTATTAGGGATACGCTGGTCGGCAATAATCACCTCTTTCGAATCTGTGCCAGTGAGCTTGAACAAATTGGAATAATCGGGTTCCAGTTCATATTGCTTCAGGTCGATGATGGCCTGGGCAGCCTCTTTAGCCTTCTGCCATTCTCCATAATACAAAGCCTCACGCATTTTTATTGCCAGTACACCGCCTTTGCCGATGCGTCCGCGGGCAGCCGGTGTCGTATTAATACCCGTCAAAGCTTCTTCCAGGTCTTTGGCTATCTGCTGACGAACTTCTTCTTCGGTATTACGGGGCACCTGGGCTTCTTCAGCTGACTGATAAGAGCCGATGATAGGCACACCGCCATACCACCAGTTCATCTGGAAGTATTTATAAGCACGAATCGCTTTCGCCTGTGCAACCAGGTCATTCTTTGTTGCTTCCGACTTGAATGTTACATTGTCGATATTCTCCAGCACGGTGTTACAACGGCGGATAGTCGTGAAGCTATAAAATGAACTGCCGGGGTTGGAGCTTGACAAAGAACCGTCACCCCAGGGGCGCCAACCTTCCCACGGAAAGTTGTTGTAAGCAATATCTGAACCACAATCGAGATAGAGAATGGCGGTCGGATCCCACAGACCGTTATAACATCCCACCACGAAACTTTCAGCATCCGTTTCGGTCTTCCAGGTGGTGGAAGGAGACAATGCATCATGTGGAGCCGTATCCAGAAAGTCCGAGCAGGATGTAGATAAAAACGCTGCTCCGGCCATTAAATATATTGATAATCGTTTCATAAAATTCAACTTATATTAGATAGTCATTAATAGTTTAGAACGTAACATTTACTCCGAATGAATGGGTAGTAGACAAAGGATAGCTTGACAAACGGGTGCTGACTGTCTCCGGGTCTACATTCAACGGCATAGAATTGAATGTCAGCAGGTTCTCAGCCGAATAATAAATCCTCAGGCTTTGAATACCGGCTTTTTCTATCAGGCTTTTCGGGAAGGTGTAGCCTAACTGTGCAGTCTTCAGACGCAGATAGCTCGTATTCATGATCCAGAAGTCAGACATGACAACAGATGCTTCACTCGGTGACTTACGGGCTTCTGCTACACGGGGCATACTTGCTCCTTTATTTTCGGGTGTCCATGAGTCCAGCCAGGCTGTTGAAGGGTGGCCGGCACTGCCGGAAAATTCACCGAAGGCTTCTTTGGTATAAGCGAAACCGACGTTTGCCGCACCGGTAAAGTTCAGCGTCAGGTCGAAGTTCTTATAAGCACCGTTCAGATTCAGACCGAATGTCATCACCGGATCTTTTGTCTTATAGAGTTCACGGTCTTCGGCAGTGATCTTACCGTCATTGTTGGCATCGACATACTTCAGGTCGCCCCCTTTAAATTTCAGGCCGAACGGATATCCGTCCTGACCGGCATATTTATCCATCCAGGCTTGTGCCTCTTCGTCCGACTGGAAGAAACCGTCTGTTCTGTACACGAACCAGGAATTAATAGGAGAACCGACCTGACGCATGAAGTCGCCATCAGACATACGGTTAACACCTCCCAGGTTTTCTATCTTATTCTTGTTATAGGCAAAGTTGCCGACTACACCGAACTTCCAGTCACCCCATTGGTTAGTGTAGCCCAACTGCATTTCGACACCTCGGTTACGCATGGCACCTACATTATCTTTATAAGCACCCAGCGCAAATTCCGTCGGTACCGGAACTTCCATGATGATATCGGTTGTCTTGCGATCGTAGTAATCGAAAGTAAAGCTGATCTTATTATTGATCATTGCATCTATCCCGATACCCCATGTCGTTGACTTTTCCCACGAAAGGTCTGCTATTTTATAATTACTCTGATAATAACCGGTCGTCAACGCACTTCCGAAAGGATAGTTGGCACCCAGGTTATACGTATTCAACCAGGGATAAAAGTCACCGCCTGTCGGTGTCCCGTCGCTCAAAGCATCCTGGTTACCAAGCATACCCCATGATCCGCGAAGTTTCAGGCTATTCAACCAGCCTCTTGTATTTTCCATGAAGCTCTCTTCGCTGATACGCCATGCTGCGGAGAAGGAAGGGAAATATCCCCAACGGTGTCCGGGGGCGAAACGGGAAGAAGCATCCGAACGGAAGTTTGCTTCCAGCAGGTATTTACCGGCATAGTCGTAGTTTACACGACCGAAATAAGAAAGCATATTCAATTTGCGGGTAAAACCTTCGTTGGTTTGGGTAGCCGTAGCACCGGCATTCATATCATCCAGTTCGTTATTCGGGAAGTTTTCGCGGTATTCCTTATTGTAACGCACATCATATTTCTCGGCATGATATCCCAACATCACTTTCAAACCGTGATTACCGAATGTCTTGTCATAGTTCAGCAAAGCATCGAAATTATATCGTGACCAGTTGGTGAAACGTTCTTCCAGGCTGTTCGGACGACTGGCCTGTGCCGGGTCTGTATCCAATTTCATAACGAATGCCTTGAAGTGCTGGTCGTCATTTACATACGAACCGGACACTGTTGCCTTCAGTCCGTCTATGATCTGGTAGTCGACTGCAAGAGAACCGGTAAAGTTCTGGTTGTATTTGTCCACAGTCTGTCCGGAGTCCAGCCAGGCGATAGGGTTACCGTCATTTGTTGCACCATATGTTCCATCCTCATTATAAACCGGAATCATCGGGCTCAGAATATTCAGCTGGCGGATAATCTGGTCCGACCAACCGCCGCCATAATTGGAGTTGGGGTCTTTATAGTCGTTCTTTATATATGACATATTCAAGCGAACCGTCAGTTTCTTCGTGATATTCATATCCAGGTTCGTACGGCCGTTGAATTGTTTACGTTCCGAGTTAGGAAGAATACCGGTTTGTCCCAGATAACCGACAGAAGCCATATATTTCGTATTCTCGGTACCTCCGCTGATATTTACATTGTGTTTATGCAATACACCGGTTTGGTAAGCGGCATCATTCCAGTCTGTGTTCGGATGTCCGTATGGGTCGGAGCCATCCTGAAACAGGCGGATGTCTTCATCACTGTAGCGGTGAGGCTGTCCGTTATCATCGTCGATCCGGTTATACAGCATCGCATATTCGGCCGAACTGACGCGGTCTATTACAGCAGTCGGACTTGATACCCCGATATATCCGTTGTAAGTAATACGCGGAGCACCGGTCTTACCACGTTTGGTCGTTATCAGAATAACTCCGTTGGAGGCTTTCGAACCGTAGATGGCGGCAGAGGAGGCATCCTTCAGGACAGAGATACTTTCGATGTCGTTCGGGTCGATACTGTCCATCGAACCGCTCTCGATCCCGTCGATCAGGATGTAGGGAGATGCGTTATTCAACGTTCCGACACCACGGATACGGATATTACTTCCATCTTCACCAGGACGGCCTTCACCGGCTGTGATCGTCACACCCGGCATCAATCCCTGCAAACCGGAGGATACATTCGAGATCGGTCGGCTTGTCAGTTCTTCGCTTGCCACAGAGGCTACGGCTCCGGACAGGTTGGCTTTCTGCTGGGTACCGTATCCTACCACCACGACTTCGTCCAGCTTTTGCGTATCTTCAGCCAGAGTAATTTTAAGAGTCGATTGTCCTGTGTACTTAATTTCTTGTGTCAGATAGCCGATGAAAGAGATCTGGATCACATCCCCGGCTTTTACATCCAGTACGAAGTTACCATCCATGTCGGTGACAGTACCGTTCGTTGTTCCTTTTACGACAATAGAGGCACCGGCAACAGGGCCGAAATCGTCGTTAACTGTTCCTTTTAAACTCTTTTGTTGCTGAGAAATGTCAACTTTGGATGTTGCCGTACTGTCGGAAGCATGTGCTGTCCCTCCGGAGCACAATGTGGCTGACAACAACAAAAGGCTGACTGGTCTTACGATTTTCAACATAACAATTGCTTTTTGTTTAATAATACTAGTAACTTTATAAATAAGATTTAAGGAGATTAACTCACTTTACTTATAGATTCACCTTATTCATGGTATTAACATTTACTCTTTCTGTAAAAATCTTATCCCTATGAAACCACAGTTCTTACAGAACTATGGCTTTTCTTATTTCACAAATAGCATGGTTTCAGCATATTAACTCTAAAGAGACAATCATCTACCTTTATAATGGATTAACTTTAGTTTAAACGTTATTATTATTAAACGATCTCCAACGACTTGACTATTACTGAATAATCTGCACAATTTAATGTTTTATTATAAAATTAATATTACATTTGCAGGGTCGGTATTAAATTAGTTCTGTAAGAACTCAATACAAAAACGCCACATATCTTATTTTAAAAAAGGCAAAGCAAATGATCAATACAGATACCGCCATCCGCCATGCTAATAATCTTTTATATAAATAACCAATTATAACAAATCCGGCGACAATCACCATATATAGTAAGTCCATTATAAGAATACCTTTTACAAAGCCGGATAGAATTATATAAAAACTTATCTGTAACTTTATCGCCATATCTATTATAACCTTAGATAACATGACAAATAAAACTCTATTAAGTACCGTGGTTCTTGCCTCTATGGCACAATTCGCGGCAGCCGGTAATGCCGGTGAACAATCGCATCCCAACATTATTCTGATCCTATGCGACGATATGGGATTTTCAGATTTGGGATGTTACGGAGGAGAAGTTAAGACTCCGAACATTGATTTTTTGGCAGAGAACGGAGTGCGTTTCAGCCAGTTCAAAAACACCGGACGCAGTTGCCCCAGCCGTGCCGCCCTCCTGACCGGACGTTACCAGCATGAAGCGGGAATGGGATGGATGACGGCTGTCGACGAGCACCGGCCCGGATACCGCGGACAGATATCTGCCGATTACCCGACTATCGCCGAAGTCCTCAAAGCAAACGGATATGCGACCTATATGAGTGGGAAATGGCATCTGACAGTACAGGGCGCATTCGATAAACCGAACGGTAGTTATCCCACACAACGAGGGTTCGATAAATATTACGGTTGCCTGAGCGGCGGCGGAAGCTATTACACCCCGACTCCCGTCTATTCGAATACAGACCGTATCACGACATTCCCCGACGACTTTTATTATACAACGGCCATTACGGATTCGGCCGTCAGTTTCATCCGTAGCCATCCGGCCGATGTCCCGATGTTCATGTATCTGGCGCATTATGCCCCTCACAGGCCGTTGCAGGCACCCAAAGAACGGGTGGAAGCATGCCGGCAACGGTATAAAGTAGGATATGACGTCCTGCGCCAACAACGTTTCGATCGACAGAAAGAGATGGGATTGATGAATACCGGAGATACCCTCTCCATCCATCAGAAAGAATTTGAAGGAGGACGCCCGGCCTGGACAAGTCTCACTCCCGAACAACAGGAAGCATGGATAACCGAAATGGCTACCTATGCCGCCATGATTGAAATAATGGACGACGGTATCGGGAAAGTTATTGCTGCTACCAAAGAAAAAGGGCTCTATGAAAACACCGTCTTCCTCTTCCTGAGTGATAACGGTTCAACCAATGAAGGGGGTTTTATTGCCCAATTACTGGCCGACCTGAACAATACGCCTTACAGAAGTTACAAACAATGGTGTTTCCAGGGAGGAACCAGTACGCCTTTTATCGTTATGTACGGCGATCCGCAAAAGAATGTTCTCAAAGGGAAGTTCAATCGCGAATTCAGTCATATTATAGATATAATGCCGACCTGCCTGGATATGGCTTCGGTTGAATATCCCGGACAATTCAATGATAAAAAGTTGAGTACCACCGAAGGCAGAAGCCTGATACCCGCCGTCCAAAACAAGACGTTGGAACCACGCGACCTGTTTTTCGAACATCAGACCTCATGTGCAATCATTTCGGATGGCTGGAAACTGGTTCGTAACAACGGCAAACAGTCCTGGGAGTTGATCGACCTGATGAACGATCCGTTTGAAGAAAACGATCAGGCAGCCTTATACCCGGAAAAAGTAAAGGCATTAGAGAGTAAATGGAACCGATGGGCCGAAGAAAAACATGTCTTTCCTTTTGAATACCGTCCCTGGGGAGAACGTATTAATTACTATAAATCGCTCCATCCGGATCAAAGCGGAAAGGATTAAATGTTACAAAAGTCTCACTATGGCACACAGATGACACAGATTAAGCAGATGAACACGGATAAGTGTGCCATAGTGAGACCTTTTACTACTTATCAAATCCCTTTTTCAACTCTTTTATGGCTGGCAAAGCAAACGAGATCAATCCGATCATTCCCACCAGTCCCCCACCGATTATAAATGTATTTCCAATACCGATCGTATCCGCCAGAAATCCGGTACTCAACAATCCGATCATCGAAGGCAACAGACTGACACTCATATAAAACGAGAATACGCGCCCCATCACCACCGGATTAATACGTGTCTGTACCACCGTCGTAAAGGAAGCCATATAAAGAGAACCGGATATACCGCCGACCGCCGTCAATACGACAAACAACGGGTAACCTGAAACCGGCAAAATACCGGACAGTCCGAACGAAACTCCCAACAGGATATACATCCAGTTTATCAATGAAATCTCATTCAGCTTAAACTTCTTCATCCCCAGAAAAGCACCGCCCAGCAAGGCGCCTATTCCCCAGGCTGCTTCAACCAGACTGATCTGAAAAGCATTCCCTGAATAATGGTCCAACGTCATCAACGGAAACAAAACACTGACCGGCATAATAAAGAAGGTAGCAATGATAGAAAGGATAAACAACCACGACAATCCGTTTTGTGCACAGACCTCTGTCAAGGCTTCCTTCGCTTCTTTCAATAGATGTACTTTCTGCGTTTTTTCCGTATTATCCGGATCGGGGATTTTCACAAACAAGAGTGAAGCACATGCCAGAGCCGCACCAATCACATCCAGCAGCAAGATATTCGTCATCTCCATAAAAGAGATGAAAAGTGCAGCCAGTGCCGGCCCGGCAATATTACAGGCAGACTGGATAATCTGGTTGATGCCGGCAATACGAATCAGTTCCGACTTCGGAGCCAGCAAAGGGACCGATGCCTGCATGGCCGGCATATGAAAAGCCGAACCTACCGAACGTAAAGCCAACAAAATATAAATATGTTCGATCTTCGCTATATCCAGGTAGAACAGGACAGCCAGGATCAATGTACAGAAAGCGATAAAGCTATCTGCCAGTATCATCACCCGCTTCCTTTTCCAACGGTCGATAAAGATACCGGTAAACAGTCCCAATACTGATTGCGGAAGCATGGCTGCTATGGCAGCAAAAGCCAACACTTCTGCCGATTTCGTTTCAAAACTAAGCCATAAGATGATTGCAAAATTAACGATTGAACTGGTCAGGATAGAGAAGAACTGACCGGTCCATATAATGGCGAATACTTTTTTCCAGTTATTCATAACTTCTTTTATAATATAACAATAATAGATACAGGATTCCCCCACGGTTCCGGGAAATCGACAATATAAACTCAGAAGACAAAAGGATCTTATCCGTTTATCACACCAAATAAATGATGCCTGATTTAGAAGTTATTGAACACATAAAGATTATTTTATTTTCTGCAAGTATACGAATAAAATATGAATTACCAAACGATGATTAATAACGATGCTGTTTTTTCGCTATACCTCCCAGCATTTCCACCAGAGGTTGGCGCAGATATATACAATATACTGGCGTACCTGATAATTGGGGAATTTCCGGCGGGTATCATCGGCGTACTTCTTCACCTGCTCCACATCTTCAGGTCGGGGATCTGAAAATTCCAACATCTTTTCGGCATCTTTAGCCTTGAAGTATTTGAACTCTACGACACGGTCGTCGGTATAATAATCCGTGCCGGGAATACCGGTCATCTCGAAATCGGAACGCCCCACCGAATTGTTTTGCTCAATGGCAAAGGTGTAACAATTACTCAGATAACGAGAAACCAATTCATAGAATGAACAACGGATGAAGTTTTCATTTATTTTATCAAAGACCTGGGCGGGGAACTGTCCGAGGTATTGTTCGAAATAATTCTGCACGAGCGGTTCCAGGCGGCGGTCGCCGTCATATTTCCGGTAGGTAGGCACATAACGTTGTGCATTTCCTTCTATACGGTTCAAATCGTTATAATAATCCATATAGACACTGCGCATAGTCATATTCGGAAGCGATGTCACATAGTTATCTCTGATCGTAGTCATGCCTAGATAGAACAGGCTGATCGGATAAAACTCTTTGTTGAAGAACTTTTGCTTATTGAATTTGCTGGACAGGTCGGCTACGTTATAGGCCAGTTCATCATCGATAACCAGCGCGTCGAGCATCGCTTTCGCATTGTCGAGCGACATGGTCAAACGACGGATCCAGTTGATATCCGTACGGAGGTTCTCGTCAACCATTTCTTCGGGAATACTGCCGCCATTGACAGCAAATTTCTTAAAGAAATAGGTCAGGATAGTGGCATTAAACAACCGTTCGGCTTTCGGTTTAAAGCGATAGCCATCGTAGTTGTTTACGATAAGTTGCCATATCTCGTCATAACGGTCCTGGCTGCCCACATACTTATCGAGCACATAACGCAAATACGTTTCCGTTTCCGCATACGTAAAACCAAGCATATTCAAGAATGAAGGTTCCAGGGTCAATATTTCGGCTATATTGTAACCACTGGTCAAGTCGTCCATTGTGACAGGCAATACGCCGGTACAGAAACAGGTGCGGATGCTTCCTTCACCGATACCAGCCTTTATCACTTTAAAGAAGGTGCGAAGGAAACTGTCTTTAGTAGTCACCTGTTCATACAGCGGATCGTTGTAAGCTGTAAGCAGCTGGTTGGTGAAATTATCGTATTCGTCTATCAGCACGTAGACTTTAGGCAAGCCATGTTCACGGGCATATCCTAAAGCTTCTTCCAACATTTTTGAGGCATTACCTTTAGTAGTAAACTGAAAGTCACCGAACAAATCCCGATTATGTGTCACCATAATCTCGACCGGAATACAATTCAAATCATTGAAGTTCCGTTCCAATCCGTCCATATCGTTCGCCATTACCATCTTTGAGAAGTCATAGCGCACAATCATATACTGGTTATGTTCCGGGGTAGGATGGCTACCGATCCAGGTTCCACCGAAAAGTTCATCAAAGCGTGCCGCCCTGGTACGATCATAATAACAGGCCAGCGTAGAGATAAGCAGACTCTTGCCAAAACGGCGCGGGCGGAGGAAAACAGGGGCATTATAATATTCCAGTTTACTGATATAGTTGGTCTTATCCACATAATAAAAACCACGTTCGCGTAAATCGACGAAATCGGCAACTGCATAAGGTATCGTTATTGTAGCCATACTCGCTTTGTTTTATATTCAACAAGAGCAAAGGTACGAAAGTTTTCGGTACAACAAAACGAAGGCTGCGGGATTCACATCCGACAGCCTTCTACACTAACCCTTAACTTTAACCAATGAAAAACAATAATCTACTTAATTAGTTTTTTAGCGAAGCGATTGCGGCTTCGTAATTCGGTTCGTTGGTAATTTCAGGAACCAGTTCCTCATATACCACCTTACCAGCTTCGTCGACTACTATCACGCCACGGGCCAGTAACCCTTTCAGCGGACCGTCAACCATCAGCATCCCGTACTTATCTTCAAAGCACGAACAGCGGAATGCAGAAAGTGTAATCACTTTATCAATACCTTCCGTAGTACAGAAGCGTCCGTGCGCAAAAGGCAAATCTTTCGATACAGCCAACACCACAGTATTTGGCAAAGAAGCAGCTTCTTTGTTGAAACGTCTCACCGAAGCAGCACATACGGCTGTATCCAAACTCGGAAAAACATTGATTACAACGTTCTTTCCTTTCAGTTCTTTCAGTGATAATTCAGATAAGTCACTTTTTACTCCTTTGAAATCGGGAGCCTCTGCTCCGACTGCCGGTAATGTTCCGTTTGTATTTACTTCCAGATTACCTTTAAATGTTATCTTTGCCATCTTTGTAGTATTTTATGTTTTTGTTACTAAAAAGCGACGTACAAATATAGGCCGCTTTGTATGACTAAAACAAACGTTAATGAAGAATGTTTTTCCTTTTAACTCTTTTTAATCACTTGCCCTAAGAACTGTTTTTCTATCTTTGCCGCAAAATAGAACGACATGAACTGGTTAATTATTTGCGGACTTCTTATTATCATTGTTTTACAAATCTTATTCCGCCCGAAAGAGGATAAATCCGATACACAAAACGAACTGAAACGCTTGCTCGATGAAATGCAACGTTCTTTCGAACGCATTGAAAAAAACTTCCGGGAAGACTTCCGGCTGAACCGCGAAGAGGGCCGTATCGTTGCCCGCGACAACCGGGAAGAACTGACCCGCTCCATGAACGAATTCAGGGAGGCTTTCGACCGGGGCATCGCTTCTTTCAACAACCTCCAACGGGAAAAGTTCGCCAACCTCGACGAACAGCAGCGCCTGCTGGTTGCCAACACCGAAAAGCGCCTGGATGAAATCCGCGTCACGGTAGACGAAAAATTACAGAAGACACTGAACGACCGCATCGGCCAGTCTTTCCGCCTCGTTACCGAACAACTGGAAAGCGTGCAGAAAGGTTTAGGGGAAATGCAGACACTGGCGCAGGACGTTGGCGGTCTGAAACGGGTACTGAGCAATGTGAAGACACGAGGAAACATCGGAGAAATACAACTGAGCATGTTGCTGGAACAAATACTGGCACCGGAACAATACGAAGCGAACGTACACACCCGCAAAGGTTCGGACGCGGTCGTGGAATTTGCCGTCAAGCTCCCGGGGCGCGACGATATCCGCGAATACGTTTACCTCCCCATCGACGCCAAATTTCCCAAAGATATTTACGAACAATTGCTGGACGCTTACGACAATGCCGACCCGCAGGCTATCGAAACGGCAGGCAAGCTGCTCGAAACAACCATTAAAAAGATGGCAAAAGACATTTCCGACAAATACCTGGCTCCCCCCGCGACGACCGATTTCGGCATTATGTTCCTTCCCTTCGAAGGCATTTATGCAGAAGTAGTGCGCCGCTCCGCCCTGCTGGATGAATTGCAACGGACCTATAAGGTAGTCGTAACCGGCCCTACCACCCTTGCCGCTATCCTGAACAGCCTGCAAATGGGTTTCCGCACACTGGCCATCCAGAAACATTCCGGCGAAGTATGGACCATACTCGGTGCGGTAAAGAAAGAGTTCGAAAAGGTAGGTGGTATGCTGGAAAAAGCGCAGAAGAACCTGCAAACGGCCAGCGGCCAGATAGAAGAAGTGCTCGGAACCCGTACCCGCGCCATCCAACGCAAGCTGAAAGACGTAGACACCCTGAGCGGCCGTGAAGCCCGTGCAATCATACCGGAATTGGGACCGTTGACGGAGGAAGAGGAAGAATCATAAAAAATACCTATCTTTGCCACCTCAACAGAATGGATATATGAAGAATGATGGCTTTACTTTCCGCAAGCGGCTACGGAGTTTCCGGTATGCGTTCAACGGGATACGTTTGTTGATCACGAAGGAGCATAATGCCTGGATACATTGTTTTGCTGCTATATGCGTGGTAATTGCCGGTGTTCTTCTGGGGTTGTCGCGCATGGAATGGGTTGCTGTCGTAATCGTGATCGGTGCCGTGCTGGCAGCCGAAGCCGTCAACTCAGCCCTGGAAGCTATTGCCGACTTTGTATCGCCCGAATATAGCGAAGCAATCAAACGGACCAAAGACCTGGCAGCCGGAGCCGTATTGTTAATGGCGATTACCGCCGCAATAGTAGGCGGAATCATCTTTTTTCCCAAGCTGATTGCTTTATGTTGAATCCGTACGTTTTAAACAAATCAGAACATTTTAAACAAAACAGAACAAACAATAGTTATTTCAAATATTCACTATTAATTTTAATTACACATAACAATGAAACTTCCCGAAGACCCGACGATGCTTTTCAGCGTAGTTAACATGAAACTGCGCGACAAATATGCATCCCTTGATGAATTATGCCGTAAGATGGACGTAGACAAGGACATGCTTGTCCATAAACTTGCCGTTGCCGGCTTTGAATACAGTGCTGAAAACAATAAGTTCTGGTAACTTCCGTTTCTACTTTGCATCAACAAAGAAAATATGAAACGAACAACCTATCTTTTTACCTTTCTTCTGGCATTCATGGTCTGCTTCAACAGCCATGCACAAGAAGTCAAACTAAGCGGTAGCCGTAATGCCGTCCGTAAATCGGGCGACGTGCTGGCCTGCCTTACTCCTGCGGCGAGCCTGGCAACCGTGCTGATCCTTCAGGACTGGCAGGGATTGAAACAGGGTGCACTGGCCGGTGTAAGTACAGTCGGCATGACCTATGCGCTGAAGTATCTGGTAAAGAAAGAACGTCCCGACGGTAGCGACAACCATTCGTTTCCTTCCATGCATACCTCCGTATCGTTTACAGGCGCTGCTTTTATCCAGCGCCGTTACGGTTGGAAATGGGGTATCCCGGCGTATGCCGTAGCAACCTATGTAGGATGGAGCCGTACGTATGCCAAGAAGCACGACTGGTGGGATGTGGCCGCCGGAGCCGCCATGGGTATCGGCAGTGCCTATATCTTCACCCGTCCGTTTGCCCAAAAGCACAACCTGACCCTCAGTCCGCTGGCCGGTGACAAACATTTCGGCATTTATGCTTCCATGACCTTCTGAGCATAACTGATATAACGGAATAGAAAAAAGCAGCCCGGACGTGTACTCGCTACAGATCCGGGCTTAATTACAAGTCTATATGTGACTAACTCTATATTCTTTGAGGTTTTAATCATTCGTAATGTAAAGCATCGGCCGGTTGCAGCTGTGCCGCTTCGTTGGCCGGATACCAGATACCGGCAATAATCATCCCGGCGATCAGCAGGAAAGTGACCAGCATCCCTCCCGCAAAACGCAGGAGGCTGTTATCCATCAGGTTCGAATCGATCAGATTGGCAAAAGCAATATTCAGACAGATGACAACGGCCGGAATAAACGCAAGTGTCAGCAACACGAGTCCTTCGCCCAACACCGTCATCCTCAACTGCCCCCGGGTAGCCCCTAATGCCATCCGAAGTCCCATTTCCCCCTGCCGCTGACGGGTACGGAACCAGAAAGTACCGACAATCCCCAGAAAGATATTCACCAGCAGGAAGAGCAGGATGGACAAACGCGTTTTCATCTCCCCTTTTCCGTCCCGCAAAGCATCTTCCCTTATATTGGAAAGCGGGATAATATTCTGAAGATAGAGGTTACCGATCTCCACCTGATCACTCTTCTCCTGCATAAATGTATCGGCAAAGTTCCTGTCGGCTTCCGGTTTAACCCGCACAGAGACTTCCATCCAGGGTAACATCTCTGCCGAGACGGTCTTTACCTCCGTCTCACTCTGGTTAATATAAATCCTTGCTCCCACCTTGCTAAATTCCGACCGGCGGACCTCCTGGCTAATTCCGCCGATGGTCATCGTTCCGGAATTATTATTTGTATAAACAGTCTGTTTTACTGCGTCCTTTACACTTTTCTCCGGAAAAAGCCTCTCTGCCGCATCCCGGGTTATAATAACCTTCATACCGCCTATCCCCTCTTTCAGTTCTTCAGGATTTCCGGAAATAGCGGAACCAATACGATATACATCGAAATACTCCGGAGTAACAAACTGGATACGGCAGGAAACAGCATCCGAAAGCGTATCCCGGCGAAGAGGCTGGTAATTATCCATGCTATTATAAGGAACGCCAAACCTGGATAAAGCCACTTCTTCCACGCCCGGCATCCTGCGTATGCGCTCCATCGCCTCCCACAAATCTTCACCGGCTTTGGCGGGGTGTTCCCCAGGTGTCAAATACCCTTCGGCCCCCTCTTCCCGGGCGTTAAACTCAAACTTATAGGTATGGTCGAGGTCGAAACCGACCGGTGCACTGAACGTATATAATACGACCAGCAAATAATCTACAATATACCACAGGCAAACCGTCACAAGTAACAATTCCCCCAACAACCAGCTATTACTTTTCCGCTGGTTCCATATTAATTTAATGATATGTTTGATCATCTTCGTACTATTTTAACGGTTTAGTTTTCATTCAAAGCTTCTATCACCTCTTTGCGCGACATCCGGTAAGCAGGTATTCCGGCAGACAGCAGGTTCAGTATCAGGCAGAACAGGAATGCATAGAGGAATATCACCGGATTAAGCAACTCAGAAACAGACAGCATCGGTGTCCCTCCGAACACGGAAGAGATGGAGCCGAAGCTATTACTCAGCAACCAGGTTCGCAACAAAAAGATGGCGATGTAAGAGAAGAGCAGTCCGACCACCCCACCCAGCAAGGTCAGAAACATATTCTCCGACAGTATCTGCACCAGCAGACGGCCTTTGGTCGCTCCGAACGCCTTGCGTATGCCTATCTCCGGCAGGCGGCTGCGCATCCGTGACAAGGTCATGCCGGAAAGATTGATTGCAGGCACCAACAGCAGAATCACGATAATCAGCAAATACTGCACGATCGTCCTTGTCTTGTCAGGTCCGATAGCCCTCACTCCTTTAATCTCCAATTCAAGCTGCGTATCCGGCTGGTCGTATAACACGAGCTTATAATCCTTCAACGAACTGTTATATTGCGCTTGCAGGTTGCTTATTTCTTTCCTGATTGTATCGAAATCGGATGCCGAACGGGCCAGGATAATCACCTGGAACCATCCCGTTATATTCTCCGCCCAGGAATCATCGCTCAAATCGGCAGCCGAAGCCGTATAAGGAATCCACGCCTCCGCATATGCCGCTTTGGCAATTGTGGAAATATCCTTTACCACCCCGCCAACCGTGTAAGGCTTATAAGCGATCATAATCGTTTTGTCGGCAGCATCGGCCGTGCCATATAACCGGCGGGCGGTCGACTCGCTGATGACTACCTTCTTTATACCCGAAGACACTTCCTCTTTCGTATAAGGACTGCCGGATATAAACTCGAAGTTGAAGACCTTCCAGAACACATCGTCGGTAAACATCATCAGGCAATCTTTCTTCTCCTTCCCGCCCGGCAAAGAAGCCAGCAAGCTGCGGCAGGGAGAGATAAACGACACAGCCTCGGGTGTTTTCAACGGTAGGAAACACGCTTTGACCGTACGCAAGGAAAGATAACCGTTCCCGTACTGCTCCCCTTTATAGGTCCGTCCGCCCCACCGCACATACATCGTCCGGTCGCGGTTGTCCTCGGGAGAATAGTTTTCGACACGTACCTGATACGTGATCACCATCACCATGATCAGGCAGATAGCCAATGCCGTCCCCAGGATAGAGATCAGGGCCAGGAGTTTGTTCTCCTTCAGCATGGCTAGTGCTTGTTTTAAATAGATCTTATACATAATGTCAGTATTTGTTTATTCGTAATGCAAGGCTTCCGCCGGTTCGAGACGGGCCGCCTTACGGGACGGATACCAGATAGCCAATGTGATGGTAACGGCCAGCAACAACCAGGTCAGCAGGCTGACAAGCAACAGGCGGCCGACAGTCACCTCCATCACCTCCGTACTCAGCAGGCCGGTAAAGGCCACGTTCACACAGATCAGCAAGGCGGGTACGGCGGTTATGGTCAGTATCATCAATCCTTCGCCGATAAGCAACTGTTGCAGGCGGCGACGACTGGAACCGACGGCCATGCGAAGCCCCAACTCGTTACGGCGGCGGTTCACACGGAACCAGAACGTCCCGATCACAGCCAGGAATACATTGATCAGCAGGAATATGTTGATCGCAATGTCCAGCTTTCCCCCGCTCGTATTCATCGAAGTCTCCAGATAGTTCGTACGCACATCAGGGTAATATTGCACGTTAGCCAGCCAGAAGTTGCCTGTCGCCAGCCGGTGCTTCATCTCTTTCTTAAAACGGACGGCATATTCGGAAGCACTCTCCGCCGCCGCACCCGGACGGACACGGAAACAGATCTGCATCTTCCCCAGTTCCTGTTCACTCATCCGCAGGATACTCCGCTCTTTCATCTCTTTAAAGACAATCGAAGACGGCTGGCTGAACTCTTCCCGCTTAACGGCTTCCGTCACTCCCTTCACACGGTAACGCAAGGTGTCATCCTGAAGGATTAGCAACTCCCGGCCGCCCACCTGGGTCGAGCTGAAACATTTCATTGCCATCGGCTCACTGAGCAGGATACCTTCCTGAATAGCGGAAGCCAGTTCGTCCGGCGAACCGCCATCGGCCGCATGTATATCGAAGACACGGAAGTAATCGGGCGTAACGCTGAAGTCGAAAGCATTCCGGTAAATAGAATCTTTCTCCTGAAAATAAGTATCCGAGTTGGACATATAGGTATAAGGCATCGAAGCCTCGTTCGCCAGGCCTACCACCTGCACGTCGGGATGCGTTTCCAACTGGCGGATGATACGCATGAAATCCTCTCCCGCCCCCTGGCTTCCCTGTTCGTAGGTAATATAGGAAGCGCTGGTGGAAGGGCGCACGGCCAGCGTCGCCTTATATACATCCTCAAACGAGTATCCCATCGGTTGCGCCTGTGTGATCCGGCTCATCGTCATCCGGTCGACGGCATACCAGAGCAGTACGAAGACGACAAGCAGTTCTATAAACACCCAGGTATTACTGCGGCGTTGTGTCTTGATCAGTTTCAGTATATGTAACAGCATATCTATTCCTTTTAATAGTGGTTTAACGACTCAGTAATATTCACACGGATCGCACGCCAGGCAGGGATCATCGACGACATCAGGTTCAGCAGGAAGCAGACCCCGAAAGCATAGCCGAACACCGCCGGACTCAGCAGCATCCCGACTGTCAGCTCCGTCTGCACACTGCCCTGCACCATCGCAATGATACCCGGCGTAAGCAGCAACTGCTGAAAGAGCGCCACCATCCCATACGATACCAGCAGCCCGACCAATCCGCCCGGCAGCATCAGCAACAGGTTCTCGATCAGTATCTGCATCAGCAGCCGGTTCTTACGCGCCCCGAAAGCCTTCCGCACCCCCAGCTCGGAGATACGATCCTGCATCCGCGAAGCGTTCAGGCCGGACAAGTTAAGCGCCGGAATCAGCAGGAAAAGGAGGATCAGGAACAGGAGCATCAAGTAAACCGCCGTCACGGAACCGCCCATCACGAACTGGCGGACCACATGCGTCAGATGCGTCTCCACCCCGTTCATCATACTGAGCTTTCCGTCGGCCAGGGTCGTATTATAGCGGCCGATCACCTCTTCCAGTTCACGGCTCACCTCGTCGACTCCCATCCCGTCGGCAGGCAGGATACAGACCGTCAGCAAGCCGACCGATACATCGCGCTCGTCGGAAGCCCCCATGACCAACGGCATCGAGGTATAAGGCACCCACATATCGGCATACACGGAGGGAGTAACGGCGGAGACATCCTTCACCACGCCGCTAACGGAATATTCGGTATCGTCCAGCAGGATACTTTTCCCCGTCACGCCGGTCGCCGTCGAAAAGATACGGCGTGCCAGCGATTCGGAAACGACCACCCGGGGGAAACCCGACTGGAACTCCTCCTCACTGAACGGTTTCCCTTCGACGAAAGAAAAAGAGAAGAGGCGCCAGAAGCTATTGTTCGTACCCATCACCTGCACCTTCTGGGGGTCGTCTCCCCCGGGAATCTGCACATAGGTGTCGCCATAAAGCAGGCTGGTGATGGCCGTATTGGTCATAAGCGCCACCTCCTTTGCCGACTTCAACGGCATCAGGCATTCTTTGGCCGAACGGACGCCCCAGAAAAAGTTACTGTTTCCTTTCCCCCGTTCATATTTCATCTGGTCGATATACAGGTATTTGCCGCGGTGCACTTCGGGTGTGATGTCAGCTGTACGGATATGGTACACGATCGCTATCACCATCACCATCGAAATGGCAAGTCCCGTCCCGATGATATACACCCCGCTGTAGAAGCGGTTTTGCCTCATCAGGTTCCAGGCTTGTTTGAAGTATTGTTTATACATGATACGGTTTTATTTGTTATGCCGGACTAAAAGCAAATGCCGTGCCACAAATATAACCCGTTGATAATAAGCAGAAAGTCTAAAACAGATAGTGTTCGATACCGAACAGTCATCACAGTATCGAACACTACATATATATCCGGCAAACAAGCGGCCGGGATTCCTATCCCCTATTCATAATGCAGCGCCTCAGCCGGCTCGATCTTTGCCGAGCGGCGTGCCGGATACCAGGTACCTAGGCAGACGACAACAGCCAGCAGGGTAAACGTTATCACCGTATTCAGCAAGATGCGCAAAGGTGTTACATCCATATATTCTTCCGGCAGTAAATCCACCTGTACCAAATTCAGGCAAACAAGCAAAGACGGGATAAAAGCGATGACCAGCAACACCAGTCCCTCGCCTATCATCTGCCACAACACCATACGCCGGGAAGAGCCGACCGCCATGCGCAATCCGATCTCCGACCGCCGCTTGTTGATGCGCAGCCAGAAAGTCCCGATTATTCCCAGGAAGATATTGGTCAGGAAGAAGATAGAAAAGCCGATCCGGAAACGCAGCGGACTATATACCCACTCCAACTGCTCCTCGCGAAAATCGCTGAGAGGCGTGATCTCCGACAAATAGAAGTTACCCACCTGCAACTGCGGACGCATCTCACGGGCAAAACGTTCGGCAAAGTCGACCGTAGCCGCCGTCTCTTTCACCCGGAAACAGATATCGGTAGAACTCCATAAATCATTCTCCCCCCGAAGCACCCTGTCCGATTCGTCCAAAGGCATAAAGAGAAAACATGCCGGACGACTAAACTCCATCCGCTTCATCAGCGTGGTGACTCCTGCCACACGCATATTCAGGCTGTCGTCGCGGTCGAAGATAAAACCTCCGATGGCGGAAGAGCCGGGAAAGAGCCGTTCCTCAACGGCCGGAGTAATTATATAATCACTCCCCATCGCCTGTGCCAATGTCTCCGGACCACCACCGTCGGCAGAAGATACGCGGAAGACACGAAAGTAGTCGGGTGTAACGGTCAGTATCTCGGTATTCACCCGCAAGGTATCCCTCCAGTAGCTATTGTTCGAGTTGCTACGGCAATAAGGATAATGCCATTCGCCCACGCTCACCCCTTCGATATCGGGATGCCGGCGCAGGCGTTCTTCGATGCGTTTCATGTTCTGGTAAGGTTCCGGGCTGCCTTCCTCGTAGGTGACATACCCGTTTTCGTTCGCCTGCTTCAGCGCAAGGTTCAGCTTATAGGTATTCTCGATATTGAAGCCTGTCGGGGTACTGGCGGTGATGGCCAGGACGCTCAGGTAATCGACAATGTACCACATCAGTGTGGATACGACAAACAACTCCAGCACGATCCAGACGTTAAAACGCCGCTGTGTCCATATTAGTTTAAACAGATGTCTTATCATAATGTATCCTTATTTATCGTTGATTGAATCTACTATCGGACGGCGTGTCGCTTTCCATACCGGCAGCAGCGACGAGAGCAGGTTGAGCACGACGCACAACCCGAAAGCCGAAAGGAAAAGCGGCAGGTTAAACAGCATGTCGAACGTCAGTTGTACATTCCCCTCATTCATAAACCCGAAACTGCTCAACAGGTAATTGCGCAACACGACCACCAGCAGCCACGACACCAGCAAACCGACCACTCCCCCGATACAGGTCAACAGCAGGTTCTCGGTCAGCACCTGCGTCACCAGGGAATGCGAACGGGCCCCGAAGGCTTTCCGCAACCCCATCTCTTCGGTACGCTCCTGCATCCTCGACGAGATAAGTCCCGTCAGGTTGATAGCCGGGACGAGCAGGAAAACCAACGCGATCAGCAGATAACGACGGATAATATCGGCATAAGACATTCTATAGTTGAGACTGCCTATCTGTGTCTGCTGCGGCGTGGAAAAACTGAAGGCATCCACATACCGTTCCTGCAAAGTCGTATTATATTGGAGACGGCGGCGATTCACCTCATCCCTGATCGCCTCAAAGCCGGCTGTGCTCTTTGCCAGCATATAAGCGCAGACAGGGCCTGCCGATCGTTCGGCTCCCCCCGCTTCCACCAGGGCAGGCACAGAGGAAACAGGCACCCAGGCATCGGCACAGGTCATCGTCATGACGGACGACACATCCTCCACCACCCCGGCCACCCGGTACTCCACCTGATTAATCATAACCCCTTTGCCAATCACATCAGCCGAACCGAACAGTTTGCGGGCATACGATTCGCTCAACACGATCCGTTTCATGCCGCTCTCATATTCTTCATCGGTATAAGGTTTGCCATGCAGCAGCCGAAAACTGAAGATACGCCAGAAGGCTGCATCGGTAGCCATCAAACGGGTTTTATAGCGGTCGGTGCTTCCCGGTAGCTGTGAATAGACAGTCCCCATCAACTGCCCCGTACTACCCGGATCGATACGCAGGCACGCCTCCTCCACTTCGGACAGCCCGTCCAGGATCTGCCGTGCCGCATGGTACGAAAGCATCCAGTTGTAGGTCCCCCCTTTTTCCTCATCCTTCGACTTCACGGAGGCACGGTTCAACTGCAACAGCCTACTCCGACAGTCTTCGGGAGCGATATCCGCGGTACGGATATAATATACGATCGCCATGACCATCACCATCGAGATGGCAAGCCCCGTCCCCAGAATATAGACGAAGCTGAAGAAGCGGTTCTGCTTCATCAGTTGCCAGGCTTGTTTGAGATACTGTTTGTACATATATATTACCTTTCTTAATTTATGTGATTCTGTTTCATCAGATTCAAAGCTTGTATGAGATATTGTCTGAACATATTACTTATCTTTGTCGTTCAACATTAATCTATATGTGTTATGGATAAAGAGCTACCTAAATCAAAAATGACCGTTAAACCCGGCAAACTATTCGTCAAACTGAGTAAAAGCCAGTTGCCCGGACAAAAGCCGTTCTATAAAGGAACGTTGCCCAACCATCCGACGCTCACTATCGAAGATATCGCCGCCCGGGCCGTTAAAGCCCGCTCTTCCTACCGCCACGGAACGTTCGTCGAAGTGTTCCGTACGATGATCGAAGAGATGTACGGTGCCATCCACGACGGCTTCAACGTCGACTTCGGCCTGGGACGCACGGAACTGACCGTCACCGGCCGTTTCAACGCCCCTACCGACAAGTTCGACCGCGCAAAGCACGCCATCCGTGCCAACTTCCGCCCCTCTCCCCGTCTGAACCAGCTGATCGACTCGTTTCCGGCCGAGGTAAGCAACTTCAATGCGAACGCCCCGCTGCCAAACGAACTCAGCATCTACAACGAACGCCATGAAAAAGGACATGCCTACGAGTTCTGCTGTATCCCTTCCGACTACACCCTTCCGCTCTTCATCCACGGACAACGCGTGAAAGTGATGGGCCACCATCCGGATGTCGGCATCGTGATCCGTCAGGAGGAGGGCGACAAACGTTACTTTATCGAACCCCGGTTCGTCTTCATCAACCAGACGATGCGCCTGGCTTTCATGATCCCCGAAGCACTTACGCCGGGAAGATGGGTGGCGGAGGTGCATAGCCAGTACACACCTACTTACCACCTGTACAAGAAGCCTCGTGTCGGCACTGTCGCCTTTACCGTGCTAGACACTGCCTCACCGGGATGATGTAACCTGCCTCACCGGGGTGATGTAATCTACCTCATCTGGATGATGTTAACCACCTCATCAGGGTGAGGTGATCTGCCTCATCGGCGTGATGTGAGGTCTAGCATTAGGCTCCCCGTTCTCCCGGCAAACGGGGAGCGG
>OLIT01000200.1_pt1 | contig 63084 bp, 54 predicted proteins | sample 1601341 | NCBI WGS metagenome assembly OLIT01 (sample SAMEA2452121, study PRJEB22498) | human gut metagenome | biome: human feces; feature: human gut; material: feces | place: Australia | collected 2012
TCACTGAACCGAACGGCTCCAGTGATGTAGACGGTATGGCCGGGGACTATGAATTTGTTTTCATGGACGTTAAACCTGATAAGATTATTTTAAAAGGGAAGAAGTATGATAATAAACTGGTGATGACCCGTCTCGAGGAACCTACCGATCCGAAGACCTATTATAAAAGTATTTTAGATAAAATGGTAGAGTCTTCGCTTTTTGGTGGTTTTTATCTGTTTGTAAACGATGATACCCTATGTATTGCAAATATTGTGGATAGGACAATGCGAATTTCCTATGAAGACCGCGACGAAAAGGGAGATACTATTGTAGAGAGTGAAAGTTTAGCTTTTATTTATACTCCTACCGGTTTTAAATTGTATGAACCTTTTGAGTATATCGCGATGGATATGAAAGAAAGCGTAACCATGGAAAACTTTGAATGGAATAGTGAAAAGAAATCTTTTGTTTGTACGGATGCGGGCGTAAATGTTGTATTTGAAGGTTATGTAGATCCTAATTTCGAACTTTATTATGAGGATTATTTAGGGGAATGGACTTGTAAATATACTGCTGGAAGCACAAAGAGATCGGTTAAAGTACAGGTTGTGGAAGAAGTGAAGAATAAATCTGTTCGCTTGAAGGGCTTAACATTTGATATCCTGATGAATTATGATGCTGTTTTAGGTCGTTTGATATTTTATGGACAAAGAGTGGGAACTTGGAATGGAGCGAGCGTGGATGCTGCTTCATGGCAAGTGACTTCTCCCGGTAATCTCAATACCAGCTCTAATTATGGGATGGTGACTTCTTGGAATAGGAAAGAAAGTCCAATGGTGTTGACTTGGGAAGACCGGGGTACATGGCAATATAAAGTCTTGGGTTTCATACTGTGGGCTAATGGCGGAGAATACAAAGGCGGCGGAGATAGCCGTTTTGCCTATATCTCTATGGAAAGATAAAAGTAATAGGATTAAAAAGATTACATATGAAAAAAATATTTAGTTTATTAATAATGACACTCTGCCTCTTTATGGCAGGGTGCTCCGATGAAGAAAATGATACGACAGTTCCTCAACTGGGTATCGATAATTCCGGAGTAATATTTACCGCTGCAGGAGGAACAGGAACAATTGAACTGAAAGTAGCTGGAGCTACTGCTACAGCCGATAAGGACTGGTTTACCGTTTCTGTTTCCGGTAAGACTATCACTGTAACGGCTTCTCCGAATACTACAATAAGCGGACGTACTGGCCAGGTAATCATTAAACAGGATGGTTTAGAAAGAACCGTACCCGTAACCCAGACCGGAAACAGAGCCCCGGATCCGGAAATTACAGAAGTGATGATGCCAATTGAAGCCAGTGAGACTTTTATATCTGTAGCCAGTGAAATGCCTTTTACTGCTACTACTGATGCTGAGTGGCTGACTACCCAAGTGAAGGGGGATACTTTAATTCTTAAAACTACTTCCAACAAAGCTCAGCCTATCCGGCATACTACCGTAACTCTTAGTGCCGGAACATTCAGTGTTCCCATCACTGTAACCCAAGACGGTATTGTCTTGATTCCTGAGACTACAGACGCTATACTTTCCAATGACGGAGAAACTTTGAAAATAGCCGTAGAAACCTCTGGCAACTTTACAGTTAAATCCAATGCATCCTGGCTAACGGTTGCAAAAGGTAGTAATTATGTGACCTTAACGACTGAAGCAAATCCAACTACTAATCCCCGTAATGCTGTAGTGACTCTGAGTTTGGATGGGTATAACGTTGAAATCAATGTCGTACAACGACTTTACATTTATACGGACTATCTGGGTACTTGGAGACTGGATGCAAAATCTAAAAAAGACGGCAGTGCAGTGATTCTTGAACTGACAGTTGTTGAAAAAGTAAAAGGGAGTTCCTACTTGGTATACGGTTGGGGCGGTTCCAGTTTGGCAACAGACTTCCCGATCACTATGGACTTCACAGCAGCAAACGGTACGATTAAGGTAGATAATCAGGAAAATATAGGTACGGATAAAGACGGTTATCAAGTTGGCTTTACAGGAGCTACTTCACAGTACAGTATAATTACCGGAACTTTTACCTGTATTATCAGCCAGCGGACGGGTAATACTGTTACCTGGATTACACAGTCTGTACAATCAGGCCCGCTTGTGGGAGTCGGATACCATTTCAAAAAACCAGATAGTTGGTATTCTTACAATGTTGACCCTGTAACAACAGATATGAAGATGACGAAAATTTCTTCTTCTACCAGTGGAATGAATATTAAAACAAATTCACCTGTTGCTTTTGCTGTTAATGCGATAAGCGAAGAATAAATTAGGTAGTTTTTATTCGCCCCAGAGAGATTACTTTCTGGGGCAATTTTTTTGTTTTCTTTTGCTTAAGGGGATATATTTTGCTTTTAGTCTTTCCTACTTCTATATGCATTTTCTTTTCAAAATCAGCTTATTTATTTTCCCCTATTTTATCCTTATCAATTCTTTATAATAATATTTATTATATAAATAGATTACTTGCTCTTTCTCCTGCTTTTCTTCTTCTTAATTTTTTGTTTGTAGGGATAATCAAATTTTTAGGTGTATTTTTATAGGTTGTGATTCAGAGGAATAAAAATCAGAAATTTATTTTGCAAATTGTTTTTTAGTTCGATAACTATTATCCGATATAAAAATTAATAATGGGGGAGAAGGCGATATTTCTGTCGGATTTGAAGAAAAAGAACGGGAAACGGTTTCTAACGTTTTTCTAGATTAAGTGGAGTCTTTTTACACATTAGGGCACGTCCCTAATGTGTAAAAAGAGGAGAAATAGTTGCGTAGGTAAAAATGAAATCGCCCTTTCTTTAAGGAAAGGGCGGTTTTACTGGGGTGACCTCGGTGGGACTCGAACCCACGGCCCATTGATTAAGAGTCAATTGCTCTACCAGCTGAGCTACGAAGTCATCTTTTAAAAGAATCAACTTACTTCTTTTGCGGGTGCAAATATGCAATTATATTTTTTAATCTGCAAAAAATCGAAGCTCAATCTTCTTTAATGTTGTGATAAACATTGGTTACATCGTCATCTTCATCCAGTTTGTCCAGGATTTTATCTACTTCTGCCCGTTGTTCCGAAGTTAATTCTTTCGTATCCACAGGAATTCTGGTAAATTCACCGCTGACAATATCGTATTGTTGCTCTTCCAGATATTTCTGAATGTTTCCGTAAGCTTCGAAGGAACCGTAAATATTGATAATGCCCTCTTCATCTTCAAAAATTTCATCGGCACCATAATCAATCATTTCCAGTTCAAATTCTTCGATATCGAAATTTTCGGGTTTATTGATTTTGAATACACATTTTCTTTCAAATAAGAAGTCTAAAGAGCCTGTTGTGCCTAAGGAACCACCGAATTTTGTAAAGGCATGACGAACATTTGCAACGGTACGGGTATTATTGTCGGTAGCCGCTTCTACAACAATTGCAATTCCATAAGGAGCGTAACCTTCGTATACAATTTCTTTATAATCGGAAGTATCTTTGGAAACAGCTCGTTTGATGGCACGTTCTACGTTTTCCTTCGGCATGTTTTCTGCTTTTGCATTCTGGATCAGAATACGTAAACGGGTATTATTGGCCGGGTCTGGTCCACCTGCTTTGACTGCTATATCGATTTCCTTGCCTATTCTGGTAAAGGTACGGGCCATATTGCCCCATCTTTTTAATTTCCGTGCTTTACGGTATTCAAACGCTCTTCCCATATATGATTTGTTTATGTCGTTAAAATATTGAGGCGCAAAGTTATATATTTATAAGTAAAAAATGAAAGGTATGGAAAAAAGATTTTTGAATGTTTCGTCTTTTAAAAGAGGACTCTATTAAAAATTTCCGGTTCATTCTGAAGAATATAAATTAATTCTCTGAATGAACCGGAAAGAAAGAATGCTTAAATCTGAAAAATTATTTTAGGGTGAATGTATAGGGATATTTTTGTAGATTTAAAGAAATTGTATAATTACCTGCTTCTTCTACAATGATTTCACTGCCATTGTCTGTCAGCTGACGACCGAAGTAAAGTCCCAAGACCCGATTTCCAGCTCCTGTTTCCTTAAATACAAATTCTCCCGAATTCAAATGAGTTGTTGTTTCCAAAGTATGGTTCTTTTCATTATAAGAAAGGACTATGGAGTTGTTGGAAGTTGCGCTGCCTGTAATGCTCCAGCTCACAGGAATAATAGAATAAGTCAGGTTGTTTGTATTCGCCATAACTTTGTAAAAACCGGCTGCCGTGACTTTGATATTACCGGCTCCTGCTTGAAGTTTCCCTCCTCCTCCTTCCCCCCAATTGAGCGGGTTCCAATCCGGTTGACCGGTAAATTTGAATTCCGTATTAGCAGGAAAATAAAAATAACCTTCGTAAACTCCGTCCGCTTTGGGAGAACTTACAATCGTCGAGGAATCGGCAGGATTCCAACCTTGATAACTACCGGGAACAAAAAGGATAGGATAGACAACTTCTACATTATAAGCCGTAATCACAAGTCGTATGGATTCCGAGTAAAGGGTTCGGATATTATTATTGATGGAAGCGTTGACTCTGACTTCAATTTCTGTGGGTGTTTCCGGTACCAGACCAGCAATCAATACACTGTTATTTAAATTGGCATAATTAACGGCTGCAGAAGTACCTTTGGTTTCTCCTATTTTTACAGCGGATTCGAAATAAGTGTCCGGTTTTGCTATTTGCACGGCATATGTTATGGCTGCCGGGAAACCAAAATCAGCCCTTTGCCATTTAAATAGGACAGTATCGTTGGCAGAAGTTTCGGTTAAAACGATATGGCTTCCTGTTGCCGGCAGAACGATTGAGGGAGAAATATAATCTCCTGCATAATATTTTTTATTATCTGTTTCGCAGGCGTGTAATGCGAATAGAATAAGTATAATTCCGATATAGTATATTCGTTTCATATTCCCTGTTGTTTCTATTTGAATTTTCTTCTAATATCCTGTATTTTGTTTTAGGTTAGGATTGGCTCCTAAATCGGAGGAAGGCAGTGGGAAAAGATCGTAATAAGCATTTACACTACGGCCTTCTTTTAATCCACCTTTCCACGGCCAGGTATAAGTTGTTTCACTGAATCTGCCGTAACGTATTAAATCGGTTCGTCTGTGTCCTTCCCAGTATAATTCACGGGCTCTTTCTTCCAGAATAAAGTCTAAGGTCAGATCACCGGCGGAGATATTACCTGTAGTATTTCCGTAAGCTCTTTGCCGGATATCCTGAATATAACCGAGAGCTGTAGCTAAACTACCGCCTTGTCCTCCTCTCAGTATAGCTTCTGCATAAATGAGATAAATATCTGCTAAGCGGAACATAGGATAATCTGTATCGACAAAATTTAAGTTGGAACCGGGCCCGCCTGTCGATTTCATATTGGTGAATTTAGTTACGATAACTCCTTGTTTAAAGTCTGATTGCAGATTCACTTCTGTGCTGGTCTGTCCTTTGGTAAAGAATAAAGCTCTTTGATCTCCCGGATCGAATTTCGCCATAAACTCGGCAGTTGTGCGGTTTCCTGCCCAGCTTCCGCTTGCTCCGTAATTTTGAGTCACAATGCTGTCTCCTCCCAATGCTGCAAAAATTAAAAAAGTTGTCCCTCCGTACGTTTGGGTATGAATTCCATCGAAGGCAATCGGAAAAATAATACCTTCGGCAGTATGGTTGTCTGCCATAAAAAGGTGTTGATAATTATCGTCTAAATGATAATACGGAGTAATCTTATTACAATATGTAATAGCTTCTGTATATTTGGGCGTACCGATATATACTTCTGCATTTAAATACATTTTGGCTAGAACAGTCCAGGCTGCGGCTTGATCAGCCCGTGCATATTCATTCGTACGGGGTTCTTTCAGAGAAGGGATAACCTCTATCAGATCTTTTTCAAGCCAAGAGAAAAGAGCTGTACGTTGGATTTGTTCCGGGTTAAAAGTTCCTATGCCGCTATTTTCCTCTACAAAAGGTACATTGCCGAAGAGGTCGAGAGCTTGGTAATAAGCCAAGTCACGCAGGAAACGAGCTTCAGCTCTATAATATCCAATGTCGGTGCGGAGCTGTCCGGAAACTCCCCGTTTATCCAATTCGCTGTCGGTTGTCTCTCTTAAATATTCATTTGCTATGGAAATCAGATAAAAAATGCGTTCGTAGGTAATGGTTATATAATCATTTGCAGCGGACCAGCTTTGGTTGTGCAGATCCGGTAGACCGCTATTATTCCAGGCACAAATGGCTTCATCGGTGGTGAGTTCCTGAAGATTCCAGAGCTGGCGAAGGTAGTTGGATGTACCTTCGTCGTTGGTAGACAAATCCGGATTACCATCCGGGCCGATTTGTCCGCTTAAAGCAAAGACAGAATAGATTTTTGCCAGAACTTGGCGATAAGCTTCCGGATTGTCGTATACATTTTTAGAACTGATAATATCTTTATCGATAGGGGTCGTATTCAGATCACCTATACAGGAATTTGCGCCTAAGGCTAATAAAAGCCAGAGGGCGTAAAATCGGAATTTCGGATATTGGATATATTTTTTCATAGCATACAGATTTGTAAATTACGATTTAAAAACCCAGATTGACTCCAACCAAAAAGGTTCGGGGACGAGGATATACATTATTGTCGATCCCGTTGAATATTTCGGGATCGAGTCCTTTGTATCGGGTAATAGTAAACACATTTTGCATAATAGCAAATACTCTTAGATCAATGCGGTTTTTCCATAGTTTTTGAAAATTATACCCGAGAGTAATGTTGTCCAATTTCATAAAAGAAGCATTTTGTACATAATAGTCTGAAAAATACTGGGCTTCCCGGAAATTCGTTTTACTTACAGCAGTCGGAATATTGGAATAAAAGCCTGTATTATCATACATCCGGCTGTATAAAGCTCCGTTGGATTGAACGTTGTTGTATACGTAATTACCGAAACTAAATCTACCGGCTATATTGAGATCCCAGTTTTTATATTTCAGGTAAGAGGAGAAGCCTGCCAGCCATTTGGGTGCCGGGCTTTTATATCGGTAAAGATCGAGTTGGTTGATGATTCCGTCTCCGTTCAAGTCGACGTATACTCCTTCCAAAGGTTTCCCATTTTCATCATATACTTGATGATATACATAGAAAGCATTAGAAGGATGACCTTCACTGTGAATTTGTATCGTACTACCTGTACCTCCGGAAATTCCTCCGGTTAAAACCCCGACATAATTCGGGTCTTTGTTCCGGATCAGTTTGATAATTTTGTTTTTATTGTAAGACATATTGACGTTTACCTCCCAATGCCACGAATCATTGGTAATAGGTATAGCGTTCAAATTAAATTCAAATCCCTGATTGGATAAATCTCCGACATTGGTGACCAGTTTATTGGTCAGGTTAGAACCGGCTGCTACCGGAATTTCGTTGAGTAAATCCTTTGTTTTGCGGTAGTAATAATCGATGGACCCATTTATCCGATTGTTATAAAACCCAAAATCCAAAGCGACATTCCAGGTAGTGGTTTCTTCCCATTTAATATTGGCATCGTAGCCATTGGGACGCAGCGTATATACAAATTCGTTTCCGAACTGATATTGGGCTTTATCGTTACTAATTGTATAATTGGGGAGATAAGGGTAGTCGTTGCCGATAATATCCTGTTGGCCCGTAATTCCATATCCCAGCCGCAATTTAAGGGTAGAAAGATTTTCAAAGCGATTCATGAAATCTTCCTGATCAATACGCCAGGCAAGAGCTAAAGAAGGAAATGTTCCCCAACGCTGGCTTTTGGCAAAACGGGAAGACCCGTCCCCTCTTAATGTGAACGTCAGCAAATATCTATCCATAAAGGTATAATTCAGACGACCGAAAAAAGACAAGAGATAATTTTCCGATGCATCTTCATTATTTTCTTTTACATAGTTGCCGGCTGTATTCGTTGCATAAGAACGACTGCTTTTTTTGAAATGTTGCCAGGAATAACCGGCAACAACGTCGATCGTACTATAAATCTCTTCTATATTTTTATTGTAATTTAAATAGAATTCCAGTAATTCATTGTGTTTTTTTTCGTTGTATTCTTTATGGTATCCGCTCCCGTGTATCTCATCGTAGGTCCAGGCGGCGTCTTCCGGTTCGATAACTTTCCCGTCGCTTTTAGAATAGTCATAGGCTAAATTTAAGTTAGCACGCATATCCTGAAAAAAATGGAGGCGGTAATCAAACTGGATGTTTCCGATGAAACGTTTCACTTTGGATTTATCGCTATGTTGTTTTAAATGGGCTACCGGATTTTTGGTAGCAATAATATTGGGGTTACCGGTTGTCGCCTGTGTCCAGGTAAAATATCCACCGAATCTTTCATTTCCATCCATCACCGGACGGGTAGGATCGAAAAGCAGAGCTTCTCCGATAGACTCGGTATTTCCAAAATTATTTTTAATATACATCCCTTTCGCATGTATATTAATTTTCAGGAAATCGTCAAAAAAAGAGGGATTTACATTCAAGGCTCCGGTGACACGTTTTAAATTTGTGGTTTTTAAAATCCCCCGTTGGTTTGTGTAACCTACAGATAAACGAAAAGGAGTATCAAATTTTGATCCGGAGAAATCCAGATTATGGTCATTACTAGCAGCTACCCGGTAAATTTCTTTTTGCCAGTCTGTGTTATCTGTACCCAGATTATTGATGATATTGGGATTTCCAGCAAACTGTTTTCTTACGGTTTCTCTGAATTCATCCGCATTCATGACATCAATTTTCCCTTCTTTCCAACTGATACCGACTTGTCCGGAATAATTTACCCGGAAAGGTTGTCCTTTTTTACCCTGTTTCGTTGTAATTATAATAACTCCGTTAGAAGCTCTTGCTCCATAAATAGCGGTGGAAGAAGCATCCTTTAATACGGTAAATGATTCGATATCCGCCGGGTTTATTGAGTTCAATGGATTCCGCATACCATTGATTCCTGAATTATCCAGAGGCACTCCATCTACAACAATAAGAGGGTCGTTGCTGGCTCGCATAGAAGAACCGCCCCGGATACGGATGGTAGCCCCGTCTCCTGGCGCTCCGCCTCCGGTTGTAATCTGTACTCCCGGTGTCTTCCCTATTAAAAGATCTTGAGGAGACGACATCACTCCCGGGTTAAAGTCATTGGCATTTATAGCTATAACAGAACCAGTGGCATCATTTTTTCGGACTTGTCCATAACCAATAACGACTACTTCTTGGAGTTCCTGTAGGTCTTCTTGTAAAGCAATATCGAGTACGCGTTGGTTAGTAATTGTTACAGTCTGAGGCTTGTAACCGATGAATGAAAATTCCAGCACATCTCCCGGTTTTACCTTTAAATTGTAATTACCGTCGACATCTGTTGCAGTTCCTGTGTACGTACCTTTTATGATAACACTTACTCCCGGTAAAGATTGTCCGTCAGCAGCATCTGTTACTTTTCCTGTAAGATTTATTTCTTGCCCAAAACTGTTCAGGTTCAATAAAAGAATAAATGACAAAATAGGAAACAAAGTTTGCGTCAGTTTTTTTCGTTTCATAATTATCTGGTTTATATGATATAGTTGTCCGAGATTGAAAGATATTTTAGGCTGTATACGTAAACTTTGTTGAAAGTCGTTGGTATTATTTACATAAAAAATATTAATATTTGATTACGTCGCAAAGAGAAGCAATATTTTAAAATAAGTTTTCTTAAAATTATTTTTCCTTATACCGCTCTTTTTTCTTTGAAACTTTCTTATTGAGTGAGCCGTTAAATATTGACTTAAAAAGGATTTATGGAAAGAAATGAAAGGGTTCAAGATCGGGTTTTGTATTTTCTGAAAGGCCTTTAGTGTTTTGTGACTTATAAAAGATTTATTAATTTTATAATTTTCGATTGTTAAGCTCTAATAGAAAGAAGAAATGATGTATAAAATTATTATTATAATGCTCTTATTTTTATCTTTCTGGACCTGTAAAAAGAACGTTGTCCGTATCCCTGAGCATTCTGCAGTATATGATTTAGCAAGTCCGATACAATTGGGGAATGATACCACTCGGGTATATTTAACAGATTATTTTCTTTATCCGGAAAAGATTCGGAAGATTATTCCCCCTTCGAATTTGAAGCTGATTAAAGAAAAAGGGAAAAAGGAAATTTTACTTATTCCGGAAAAAGATATGAAAGCGATGGAAAATATTCGTTTTCAGTACGAAGGTTATACTTATGATATCCCGGTTCTCCGGAGTGTCAAAAAGCCTGTTGTGTTCACATTTGATCCCCAGGGAAAACAGTATCGTAAAGTACAGTTAGTCGGGGATATGAATGCTTGGAACCCGGAGAATACAAATCTAGAGCTGAAGGATGGAGTGTGGCAAACCACTTTATACCTGGCTCCTGGACAATATTCCTATTTAGTAGTTTTGGACGGAAGTAAACAATTGGATCCGGGGAATAAGGAGCGAATCGACAACAATATGGGAGGGAGTAATTCCTTGTTAAGAGTAGGAGAGAAAGCTGGAAAGGTTCCGGAGATTTTTACCGATAGAGTGAGTAAGGATACGGTCTTTCTATTTTACCAAAATGCGGTGGAGGAATGGTTTGTATATATTCAAAATCAGCGACTCGGTGAAAAATATTTAATTTCGTCCGGCAATACATTGGGCATTGTCATTCCTGAAGATGCCCGTGAATTGAAACGTTCTGAGTTGAGAGTCTGGGCAATAAATGAATACGGTGTTTCCAATGATATTTTTGTTCCTCTTGAAAAAGGAAAAGTAATAGAAAAAGCTTCTTTATTGAATCGGTTTGATAAAAGGGCTTCTACGCTTTATTTCCTGATGATTGATCGCTTTAAGGATGCTGAAGCGGAAAATAATCATCCTTTGGATACCGGAGAAGTATTACCTCTTGCCAATTATATGGGGGGAGATATTGCCGGAGTTACACAAAAGTTGAAAGAAGGATATTTCGATTCTCTAGGGATAAACACAATTTGGTTGTCTCCGATTACTCAAAATCCTGAAGGAGCATATGGCTTCTGGAAAGATCCGAAGACTAAATTTTCTGGTTATCACGGCTACTGGCCGGTATCTTCTTCTAAAGTGGATTACCGCTACGGAACTTCGCAGGAATTGAAAGACTTGATAGAAGAAGCTCATAAACGGAATATAAATGTAATTCTCGATTATGTGGCGAATCATGTGCATGAGGAACATCCCCTGTATAAACAACATCAGGAATGGGCTACAGAATTGTATTTGCCAGATGGCTCCCTGAATACGGAACGTTGGGACGATCATCGTCTGACGACATGGTTTGATACATTTTTACCTACCTTGAATCTAGAGAATCCCGAGGTGTACGAGCCGATGACGGATTCTGCCTTATTTTGGATAAAGGAGTACAATTTAGATGGATTCCGTCACGATGCGACGAAACATATTCCGGAGATATTTTGGCGGACGTTGACCTATAAATTGAAAAAGGACGTGATGTTTCCCAAAAACATCACCCTTTATCAGGTGGGGGAAACGTATGGGAGCCGTGAGTTGATTGCTTCTTACGTCGGTTCGGGACAAATGGACGGACAATTTGATTTTAATGTATATGATGATGCTGTTGCGACTTTTGCCCGTCCGGATGTGGGATTTCAGCGTTTGAATAATTCTTTGGAGGAGAGTTTTCATTATTACGGAGTACATAATATGATGTCGTATATTTCGGGGAACCAGGATCGGGCGCGCTTTATTTCTTATGCGGCAGGGGATATCAGTTTTGAAGAAGATAGTAAAATTGCCGGTTGGAAACGGAAAGTTGGAGAGCGTAAACCTTCGGATGAAACGGCTTACGATAAGTTGATACAATTGATTGCTTTTAATGCTACTATACCCGGTATACCCGTCCTTTATTATGGGGATGAAATCGGAATGACGGGAGGTAATGATCCGGATAATCGTCGTATGATGCGTTTTCAGGATTTGAGTGAGGGTGAAAAAATGGTAAAAGAAAAAACGGCTGCTTTGATGAAATTCAGAAAAAGCAGTATGGCATTGATGTACGGCGATTTTATTCCGTTAAGGGTAGAGAATAAGGTCTATGCTTATTTGCGGTCTTATTTCGGGCAGGATGTCGTGGTCGTTTTTAATAAGGAGCCGGAAGAGGTGACATTGAAACTCGATCTTCCCCAGCGGGACCGAAAAGGGCAATTCAAGGCTTTGTTTGAAGGACGTTTCAGTTACGATAATTCGAAGTTGATTGTGGACGTACCGGCCAATGGCATTGAAATTATCTATAATTAGAGAATTGTCCGAATAGGGACAACTTGTTTTAATTTTTTGATTTATAATATTAAATGAGAGCATATGAGAAAATTTGTATTTGTACTTTTTGTCTTAGCGATTGCTTTAACGGCTTGTAAAGACAAGAAAAAGCGGAATAAAGAAGTAGTTACACCGTCAGCTGTATTTAAAACTCCGCAAGTGGTGCCTTGGGCAAAGGATGCCGTGATTTACGAAGTAAATATTCGTCAGTATACGCAAGCGGGAACTTTCAATGCATTTGCCGAACATTTGCCCCGTTTAAAAGAATTAGGAGTCGATATCCTTTGGTTTATGCCGATCCAGCCGATTTCCGAAAAAAACAGGAAAGGAAGCTTGGGTAGTTATTATGCTATACAGGATTATCAGAAAGTAAATCCGGAGTTTGGTACAATGGCCGATTTTAAAACATTGGTTAAAAGAGCTCATGATATGGGATTTAAAGTGATCCTGGATTGGGTCGCTAATCATACAGGTTGGGATAACTGGTTGATTGTGGAGCATGAAGAATGGTATACCAGAATTAACGATTCGATTATTGCTCCGGTTGCAGATTGGACAGACGTAGCGGATTTGGATTATGAACAACCGGGTTTACGTCAATATATGATTGAAAGTATGAAATTTTGGGTAAAAGAAGCGAATATCGATGGTTATCGGTGTGATGTGGCGGCCATGGTTCCTACAGATTTCTGGAAAGAAGCGAGGATGGCTTTGGATAGTTTGAAACCGGTATTTATGTTGGCTGAAGCTTGGGAACCGGAGTTAACGGCTACTGCTTTTGATGCTTGTTATGCCTGGGATTTGTTGCATACGATGAATGATATTGCTGCCGGTAAGAATACTGCAGCAGCTTTACCGGCTTATTTCCACAAGGCGGATAGTATGTATGCGCCCCGTACAATTCTTATGAATTTCTTGACCAACCACGATGAAAATAGTTGGAATGGAACGATTAACGAACGTTTTGGAGAGATGCAGAAAGCATTTGCGGTATTAACATACACAGTACCCGGAATGCCTTTGGTATATAGCGGACAAGAGGTGGGATTGAATCATCGGTTGGAATTTTTTGAAAAAGACGAGATCAAATGGAGTGATGATAAAAAATTGACAGCTTTTTATATGCAGTTGGACCAATTGAAACATCAGAATCCGGCTTTGTGGGCAGGTATAGATGGAGGGGAAATGCGTATTTTAACAACCACTGCTCCCGAACAGGTTTTTGCTTTCACCCGTACCAAGGGAGATAATGAATTATTCGTTTTACTCAATTTGAGCCGGAAAAATGTTTCTTTTAAATTTGATGAAATGCCTTTAAATTCTTATGTGGATGCTTTCACAGGCAAGGATGTAACTTTCTCCACTCATCTGAAAATGCAACCTTGTGAATATAAGATATTTCTGAAGAAATAGAAAGAAAAAACAATAAATCTTTAGCGAAATGATGGCATTTTGTAGATGATTTTAACAGGGCATATGCCGCTGTTCGACATCTGATTTCTGTAGGATGCCAGTGAATTGCTTACTTATCTGCTCCTCAGACGATGCAAATTGCTCAAAAAAGGCAAATGGGAGGTATACGGGCTCTGAAAGATGCCCGGCTTCCCAGGGATGAGGAATTGATCATACAATGTGATAACCAAGCGGATGCTATGATTGGAGGCGAACAATTGATGCGGAGGGCAAATTGTTCGGACGGCATATTTGCCGAGAATGACCTGACAGCGGCAGGCGTTATGTATGCCATTAAACACAGGAGATTTAGCCATATCAGACTTTACCGATGATTTGGTTTCTACTTTGACAGATCCTACACTGATCACTGTAGAACAACATGGAGATAAGGTAGGAGAAATTGCTACAGATTTGTTATGGAGAAGAATCTAGTCGGAAGACAAACAAATTTCCACAGTGACAAAAGTGATTAAAACAAATTTAATTATAAGAGGATCTACCCGTCGATAAACCTTACTTTTTACTCTCAACGAACACGGGATGTTATTTAGAATAAGTCTAAATGACAGCTGTTCAAACTTTTTTAATGAACTTCCGCAACCGATTGAAATGCTTATTAAACGTTTGTTTCCGTTTTAAATAAAGGATATCTATCTTTTTTAAACGTTTACAAAACGAAGAGATTGTTATATATTTAAGTTGGCTTAGAATTCTAGATTACTTTTCAACTGATACGGAAAATCTCCGTATAAATAAAAATCGATTTGTATCATTTTATGAGTTTGGAACTGTTCGGTCAGAAATGTAATGAATAAATTTATGATAGAAAATACAAATTTGAATTGTAAGCCACGACTGGGTTTTTGGGCCTTATGGAATATTAGTTTCGGTTTTTTTGGCGTACAGATTGCTTATGCCCTGCAGAGTGCTAATGTGAGTCGTATATTTGCTACATTAGGAGCGGATCCTCATACTTTAAGTTATTTTTGGATTTTACCCCCTTTAGCAGGAATTATTGTACAGCCGATTGTCGGTTCGCTCAGTGATCATACATGGACTCGTTTTGGACGTCGTATCCCTTATTTATTTGTCGGTTCTTTATTGGCAGTGGTCGTCATGTTTTTATTACCGAATGCGGGGAGTTTTACACATTATATGAGTGCCATGATGTTCGGGCTAATTGCTTTGATGTTATTGGATACTTCTATCAATATGGCGATGCAGCCTTTCAAAATGTTGGTGGGGGATATGGTAAACGAAGAGCAAAAAGGCTTGGCCTATTCTATTCAGAGTTTTTTATGTAATGCAGGGAGTTTGGTCGGTTATCTTTTCCCTTTTATTTTTGCTTTATTGGGAATACAAAATATTGCAGCTCCCGGAATGGTTCCGGATACGGTAATTTATTCTTTTTATGTGGGAGCGATTATTTTGATTTTATGTGTGATTTATACTTCTGTCAAAGTAAAGGAGATGCCTCCCAAGGAATTTGAAAAATTTCATGGGATTACGGCTGAAGAGAAAAAAGAAAAGAGCGATTTTATTTCTTTATTGGTTCATGCTCCTAAAGTATTTTGGACAGTGGGGCTGGTACAGTTTTTTTGCTGGGCGGCTTTTATGTATATGTGGACTTATACCAATGGAGCTATTGCCCAGAATGTCTGGGGAACAGGAGATACGGCTTCGGCCGGTTATCAGGAAGCCGGGAATTGGGTAGGAGTCTTATTTGCTGTTCAGGCGATCGGTTCGGTATGTTGGGCCCTAGTGTTGCCTTTATTCCGTTCCCGGAAAGGGGCTTATTCGCTTAGTTTATTATTGGGGGGTATCGGTTTTATTTCGACTTTTTTTGTGCACAATCAATATCTGCTTTTCATTTCTTTTGCTTTGGTGGGGTTTGCCTGGGCAGCCATGTTAGCCATGCCCTTTACCATTCTGACGAATTCTGTATCGGGTAAAAATATGGGAGCTTATCTGGGCTTATTCAATGGGACGATATGTGTTCCTCAGATCGTGGCGGCCTTAGTCGGAGGATCTCTCTTACATGCTGTGGGCGGAAAACAGATCGGAATGCTCGTATTGGCAGGGGTATTATTGATAATAGGAGCTGCTTGTGTATTTATTATTAAAGAAACTTATTCCCATCCTACGGAAGGATGTGAAGTGGCAAAAACGGAGAATTAAATACAAGAAGTCATGAAAGGTTGCATTTTTGATTTAGACGGAGTGATTGTCGATACTGCAAAATATCATTATTTAGCATGGAAGGAAATCGCTTCAGAGCTGGGGTTTGAATTTACAGAGAAGGATAATGAATTATTGAAGGGGGTAAGCCGGATGGCTTCTCTGGAAATATTATTGAATATAGGAGGAATAAATGTATGTGAGGAAGAGAAGCTGAAGTTGGCGGATAAGAAAAATAAAATATACCTGAGTTATATTACAAAAATGACTTCGGAGGAGGTATTACCGGGAGTACGGGATTTTCTGGAGGATTTGCATCAGAACGGAATCCAAATAGCTTTGGGATCGGCCAGTAAAAATGCAAAGACTATTTTGAAACAAGTCGGTATTGAGGATATGTTCGATGCTATAGCGGACGGTACGAATGTGACTCAAGCCAAGCCGGATCCCGAAGTATTTCAAAAGGGAGCAGAGTTATTGCATTTACCGGCGGAAGAGTGCCTTGTTTTCGAAGATGCTGTAGCGGGAGTGGAAGCGGCACATCGGGCAGGAATGAAATGTGTGGGAGTAGGCAAAAGAGAAATATTGAAGCAGGCGGATGTGGTGATGGCAGATTTTAGGCAAGTGAAGATCGAAAACGGAAAATTAAAAATAAACGGAGAAATAATAAATTTTTAAATCTTGGGAGCGGAATATTCGCTTTTAACATTGTAATTATAAAAGCTATGAATAAATATCTGAAAGTAGACGATTGGTGTATCATTGAAGAAGGATTTGATCCGAAAAATCATCGCTCTTCCGAAAGTATTTTTAGTCTGGGAAACGGGAGAATGGGACAGAGAGCCAATTTTGAAGAAAAGTATTCCGGAAACACCTTACAAGGCACTTATATCGGTGGGGTATATTATACAGATAAAACCCGTGTCGGATGGTGGAAAAACGGTTATCCGGAGTATTTTGCAAAAGTATTGAATGCTCCTTATTGGAATGGTATCTATGTGGAAATTAATAGTGAACAGTTGGATTTGGCGGTTTGTAAAGTGAGGGATTTTACCCGTATACTGAATATGAAAGAGGGATATCTGGAACGTTCTTTTATTGCTATTATGCCCAATGGAAATGAAGTTAAAGTCAATGCCAGACGTTTTATCAGTATGGCAAATAAAGAAATAGCGGCAATACGATATGCCCTTACGCCTTTAAATTTCAGTGGGGATATTTTGTTTACTTCCTCTATTGATGGGGATATAATAAATGAAGATGCTAATTATAATGAAAAGTTTTGGGATGTTCTGGAGACAGATGCTTTGAATGGCGAAGCTTATCTGCGTTCGCAAACTAAAAAAACTAATTTTCAGGTGGGGGTCGGAATTAAATATGCAATTACTTTGGGAGGAAACGAATATCCGGTTTTGGAGGATGAAACAATTATAGACCAAAATTATGTTGCGAATAAAGTGTCTGTATTTGTCGAGAAGGGAAAACAGGTTTGTTTTTATAAATATATAGCCGTATTGAGTTCGATGAATCATAATGTTTCCGATTTATTGCCTAATGCGAAGATTTTGGTAAACGATGCCTGCTCCAAAGGTTTTGATACTTTATTGGAAGAGCATCGGTTGGTTTGGAAAGAGATATGGGAACATTCTGACATTGTTATCGAAGGAGATGTCGAAGCACAGCAGGGAATTCGTTTTAATATTTTCCAATTAAAGCAGACCTATACGGGGGATGATGCCCGGTTGAATATTGGACCAAAAGGTTTTACAGGTGAAAAATACGGTGGAAGCACTTATTGGGATACGGAAGCCTATTGTGTTCCTTTTTATCTTTCGACTGCAGATGCGAAGGTCACGCGGAATTTGTTGATTTACCGGTATAAACAATTGGATAAAGCTATTGAAAACGGACAAAAATTAGGATTTACAGATGGGGCGGCTCTTTATCCGATGGTAACCATGAATGGGGAAGAATGTCATAACGAATGGGAAATTACCTTCGAAGAAATACATCGGAATGGGGCGATTGCCTATGCCATTTATCGTTATATAAATTATACCGGAGATGACTTTTATTTGGAAGAATACGGTTTGGAAGTACTCACCGCTATTGCTCGTTTTTGGGCACAGAGGGCTACATTTTCAGAAGCAAGGAAAAAATATGTTATTCTGGGGGTTACCGGACCGAATGAGTATGAAAATAATGTCAATAATAACTGGTACACCAATAAGATTGCGACCTGGTGTATGAAATATGCTATAGAATGTCTGGAAAAGGTGAAATCACGTAGTACCGATCGTTTCCTGGAATTAGTGGAGAAGCTGAAGTTGGATTACAAAGCGGAGACTAGAAAATGGCAGGAAATAATCGATCAGATGTATTTTCCTGAAGAGAAAGAATTGGGAATCTTTTTACAGCAGGATGGATATATGGATAAAGAACAAATATTGGCTGCAGACTTAAATCCGGAAATCCGTCCTCTTAATCAACATTGGTCGTGGGATCGTATATTGAGAAGTTGTTTTATCAAGCAGGCAGATGTCCTGCAAGGTATTTATTTCTTTGAAAAGGAGTACGACGATGCTTGCATCAAACGTAATTTTGATTTTTATGAATCCCGTACCGTGCATGAATCTTCACTTTCACCTTGTGTACATTCGATCTTAGCGGCCAGAATAGGCGATATGACCAAAGCTTATAATCTATATTTGCGTACAGCCCGCTTGGACTTGGATGATTATAACAAGGAAGCTCATGAAGGCCTGCATATTACTTCTATGGCAGGTACTTGGATGTCTATTGTGGAAGGTTTCGGGGGAATGAGAATAAAAGAAGGGATATTGAGCTTTCAGTCGGCTATACCGGAAAGTTGGAAATCTTATTCCTTTAAGGTCATGTACCGGAAAAATATTTTAAATGTAAGGGTGCAGCATGGTAAGGTGATTATTTTTAATGAAGAAGGGGGAGCTATGGAGTTGGCCGTATACGGGAAAAAATATAAGATAGTAGAAAATTCTAAAATAGAAATTTAGTGAATAAAAGAGATTGCAGGGTATAAGGATAAATCCGGAACTGTAATTTTAATTTAATTTTATATGAAAATACTAGGAATCGTTTTATTGTTAATGATAACACTGAATGCTCCCGCTAAGACATTTCAGCTGAAAAAGAAGCATCCGAAAATTCCGGTTGAGCGGATAGAACCTCTGAGTTGGTGGGTGGGGATGAAGAATCCGGAACTTCAGATTATGATTTATGGTCCACAAATCGCCACGTACCGCCCTGAGATCCATTATCCGGGAGTAAAAATAGAGCGGGTTGTGACGACTACCAATCCCAATTATTTGTTTATTTATCTGTATATCGATAAAAGGGCTTTGGCAGGGAAGATGAAAATAGAATTCTGGAAAGGGGACAAGGAAGTTTTTAGTTATCCTTATCTTTTACAGAACAGACAGGAAGGATCTGAGGAGAGAGAGGGATTTTCGAGTGCCGATGTGGTTTATTTATTGATGCCCGATCGGTTTGCAAATGGGAATCCGGCAAATGATAATCATCCGGAAACTATAGAAAAAGCGAACCGAAACGATTTAAACGGAAGGCATGGAGGGGATATTCAGGGAATTATTGATCATTTGGATTATCTGGAAGATTTAGGGATTACGGCTTTGTGGAGTACACCGCTGATGGAAGATAATATGCCGCTTACTTCTTATCATACTTATGCTATTTCCGATTATTATAAAATAGATCCGCGTTACGGCACGAATGAAGATTACAGACGGCTAGCTGCGGAGGCGAAGAAAAGAGGAATAAAACTCATTATGGATGTCGTAACGAATCATAGTGGCACTGCACATTGGTGGATGAAGGATTTGCCTGCGGACGACTGGATTCATCAATTTGATACGTTTACCCGTTCTAATTTTCGGATCGGTACTGTACAGGATCCTTATGCTGCGGATTCCGATAAAAAATTAAATACTCAAGGATGGTTTGATACTTCCATGCCTGATTTGAATCAAAATAATCCGTTATTATTAGATTATTTGATTCAGAATGCGGTTTGGTGGATTGAATATGCAGATTTGGGTGGCTTACGTATAGATACTTATCCTTATAATCATAAGGAAGCAATGGCTGAATTCAATGAGAGAATAATGACTGAATATCCGAATTTTAATATTGTCGGGGAGACGTGGGTACATCAGCCTGTGGAAGTTGCTTATTGGCAAAAAGATGCTTTGAATCCGGACGGATTTAATTCTGAATTACCGGCCGTTATGGATTTCCCTTTGCAAGATGCCTTACAGGTTTTTACCAAAGAGGAACAAGGTTGGGACAAAGGAATTATGCGGCCTTATTTCAATTTTGCACAGGATTATTTGTATCCGGATCCTTATAATTTATTGATTTTTGCCGATAATCACGATACGGAACGGATATGGGAAGTGCTGGACGGAGATATTGATAAATTTAAATTAGTATTTACTTTGCTGGCGACAACCAGGGGTATCCCCCAGATTTATTACGGAACAGAGATGATGATGCGAGGAGTTAAGCAAAAGGGAGATGGAGATATCCGACGGGATTTTCCCGGTGGTTGGCCAGGCGATACGATTAATGCTTTTACTGCGGAAGGACGCACTGCAGAACAGAATGAAGTATTTGATTTTGTGAAAAATTTATTACAGTGGCGGAAGAATAATCCGGTTATTCATAGAGGAGCATTGAGGCATTTCGTACCGGAGAATGATTATTACGTCTATTTCCGTTATGATGATGAAAAGAAAATAATGGTGGTACTCAATAATTCGGAGAAAGAGCCCAAAACGATAGATTTGCAAAGATTTTCAGAAATGTTGTCGGATGTCAGTCGGGGAAAAGATATTTTAAGTGGCCGGGAAATAAAAGATTTACATACTGCTTTTACGATCCCCGCTAAAACGGCTATGGTGATAGAGTTGGAATGAAGGAGAGGGAGTATTAGTAAAGTTTGTAGGTTTTATTTATTCAGTGACGATGGAAAAAAAGGGATATAAAACGGAAAGAAAACACGGGAAAAAGTGGGAAGCCGTGGATTGGGCAGGAAATGCTTCTATGTACGAAATAAATATCCGGCAATATACTCCGGAGGGTACTTTTAATGCTTTTATATCTCATTTACCGCGCTTGAAGGAATTAGGGATAAATATTTTGTGGTTTATGCCGATTACGCCTATTTCTCGAAAAAATAAAAAGGGGACTTTGGGAAGTTATTATGCGGTTCAGAACTATCGGCAAGTAAATCCGGATTATGGAACGTTGGAGGATTTTAAAAATTTAGTCAAGCAAGCGCATGGGAAGGGGTTTAAAGTGATTTTGGATTGGGTGGCAAATCATACGGGTTGGGATAACCCTTTGATTGAAGAACATCCGGATTGGTATATTCAAAAGGAGGGAGAAATTGTAAGCCCTGTAGAAGATTGGAGTGATGTCGCCGGATTGGATTATAATAACCGGGATTTGAGGGATTATATGATTGAAAGTTTGCTTTTTTGGGTGCGGGAAACAGAGATAGACGGATATCGTTGTGATATGGCTGCATTGGTCCCTGTCGATTTTTGGGAAGAAGCTCGGGAAGCATTGGAAAAAGTGAAACCTGTATTTATGCTGGCCGAAGCTTGGGAACCCCTATTAACGGAGAAAGCTTTCGATGCCTGTTATGGCTGGGATTTACATCATTTGATGAATGATATCGCACAACATAAAAAAGATGGAACTGCTCTGCCCGGTTATTTTCATAAAGTAGAAACACTTTATAGCCGGAGTACGATTATTTTGAATTTCATTGATAATCATGACGAAAATTCCTGGCAGGGGTATATTACAGAACGTTTGGGGGAAGCTTTCCGTGTTTATGCTGTTTTGATGTATACGGTTCCGGGGATGCCTTTGGTATATACCGGGCAAGAAGTTTGTTTAAATAAACGCCTGTCTTTTTTTGAAAAAGACGTGGTAGAGTGGGAAGAAAATCCCGAATTAGCACTATTTTACCGGAAGTTAAATGAACTGAAACACCAAAATCCCGCTTTGTTGACCGGGAATGACCCGGGCTGTTTTCATATTATCCCTCACTCAAATGAAAAAGAAATTTTTGTTTTTGAAAGATATAAAGCAGAAAATCACATCATCGTCGTTTTAAATTTTTCGGCAGAGAATCAGGAACTACATTTGGAGAGCGTTTTATCGGGTTCATTTTTAGAGTATTTTGAAAATGAAAAAACGGAAAACCTTCATCACCTTATCTTATCTCCCTTTGCTTATAAAGTATATGTGAAACAATTTTCCCCTTATGCTTTTTAATACAACTTTTCTATCGTCTATTCCAAGCTTTTTAGTTTAAAAAAAGAAAATAGATTCCAAAAAAGAAGGGACAATCCACAGCGCCGGATAAGCCATTTGGAAGTGGTTTTTTAAAATTTCCTTCCCTCTATGGATTTGAGAACGGACAGTTTCTTCCCGGATATGAAGGGTGGCAGCGATTGTTTTATTATCCATACCTTGAATCTTCATAAGCATGATATTTCTGCATTTCTCGGGAAGTAACTGTATCTTTTCAATGAGTTTGACAGAAATTTCCTCTTCTATAATGGTACTCAGTAAATTATCTTCTGTGAGATTATCCGGAAAAGGAACAGGAATCAGTTTGTTGTTTCGGATATAATTATGGCAGCGATTGCGGATAGCGATGTAAAAATAATTTTTACAATTTGTTATTTTAGCCATCGTTAACCGATCTTCCCATAATTTACAGAAAAAACTTTGTACCAGATCTTCAGCAACGTCTTTGTCTTTGACGAAAGAATGAGCAAAAAGGACTAACACTTTATAATACTTTTTAAAAAGGGTAGTAAAAGACATGCAATCTCCCTGACGGATCAATTGCAGGAGATAATTGTCTGTTTGCTCTACCTTGTCTTTAGCATTGGATGGAGCTTGTGTCATAAACCAATAAATCAATAAAATTATGTCTGTTTGTGATAATTTTTATCGTTCATTTCATTTTGATTTTGGTTTATAAAGACGTTCAAAATTACAATATTTTGAAGAAAATACTTCTTTTTTTGCACGTTTTATCAAAATAGGTGTCTTTATAAAAAGATGGGAATATTTGTTCTTGAAATAAGTGGGGAGAGGATACTAGGGATAATAAATCGGTAGAAATAAAAAATGGTGAATGGTATAAATTGGGAAAAATTTGAATAAAATGGAAGACGGAGAGATCTGCAAAATGATCCGGGAATCGCTGGAAGAATTAAAAAATGAAGAGGACGGATCTTTTAGCTGTTGGGCAGTACAAAGGGAAATTCCGGAAAAGCTATATGAAAAACTGATTGGTGAGGATAAATTGAATACCCGTTATCGTTTGTATAAAGAGATAGATATAGAGCGGTCGTGGAAAAAAGTGGAAAATACAATCCGGTATCGTAGGGCATGTTGTTTAAGGGATAGAGAGGGGAAGAAGGATTCCAACCGTTCTCTTAGGTGTAAGTTATCTTTATCTGCATTATTATTTTCTCTTTTAAAATTTTATCCAAGAAGAAAAAAGTTATCGGGAATAGGAGAGGAGAAGCCGGGTGATTTCGTGAGGAAGCAAAAACCTGGAGCTCTCTCTTTGGATTAGTCTTGTCCTTTTTCTACAGAACAGGTGTTAAATAACTAACGGATTTATATTATATTTTAATTCAACCTAAAAAACAATAGTATGAAAATCTTTAAAATTTTTGGAATGTCTGTTTTTGCATTACTTGCTTGGGGTGCGTGTTCAGACGATGATGATTCGAAGAATAAATCGGATCTCCCGGTTTTCAATGTCACTTTTGAGCAGGCTTCGGTTGCCTTTTATCAAGGAGATAGATATAATGCGGGCAGTGGTAATTATGTAATTCGTATGCAGACAGATGACATTATGCTTCAGCTGGATTTTGAAAGTTCTTTGTCGGAGGATGTGAATGCTGCATTTCCGGAAGCCGGGAATTATTCCCCTGCAGCGTCAACCGGAAGTCATACTGCCGGACATTACAATCTGGGAGGAAATGCGACTTATTGGACAGCTGAAGGGATTAAATACCTTGTAAAATCTGGTGATTTTACGATTGCTGTCAAAGAAAATATTTGCCATGTTACAGGAGAATTTCTTTCAGAAGAAGGTGCTGTACTTCAGTTTTCTTTTCAAGCTGCTTTGCAATTCCGTTATCAGGCCGTATCTGATAAAATAGGGTTTACTTTTGTTTCAGATGCACGATATCAAACAGTACAGGATGGAGAAATCGGAGCGTATCGTTTGGAATTGACAGACGATTCAAAAGAATATATACTCGGTTTAGTCTTTTTTGATCAGCTTGCTGCCGATTCTCAGCAGCCATTGCCTGCTGCCGGAAACTATGCTGCAGGAGAAAAGGGGGCTACCGTTGCTGGTACATTCCGGCCTGGGGATGCCGAAACGTTGAGTTACTGGAAGGATAAAGAAGGTCTGCATCCTATTGTTTCCGGTACATTTTCAGTTGCTTATGAGAATGTTTTCGTACAACTGAAAGGAACTTTAACAAGTGAAGACGGAAAAACTTTGAATTTTGGTTATCAGGGTAAACTTGATTTCCCAGGCGAAGAGGCTTCTTATAATTTATATACAAATCTTTCCGGGACCTGGCAAATTCAGGCCACAGACTGGCTGGTGTATAATAAAGATTCAAAAGCATGGGAGTTCGGCGGAGCAGCTCCTGATTATACTGGAAAGCTAATGGGAGATAATAAAAATCGCCTTTTTTACGGAAGCGGATTCTGGGATATGTATTGCGGTTTTTTAATGGATGCAAAGTCTGATAAGTTGGTTATTTCCACGGATCCCACAGAAAATCCTGTAGCTATGGTTACTGCCGGCTTGAAACAATATGTCTTGTTTATTACGCTCTATGATCCTCATACCGGATATCTTTTATCTGCAGGAAAAGAAATTGAACTTTCCTGGACGGAGGATTACGGAAAACTTACAGTTAAGGGGGTGAAAGGTCAGGTAACAGATTCCAAGACCGGTGATCTTATAGACGTGAATTATGAATATATGGGAGTGATCGGGACGGCGAATGGTTCCAGTTATACATTATTTTCCAACTGGTCTTTTGCTTATCTGCCTACCTTGGAAAAAGTTGAAGGACAATCTGAGGCTTCACAACCCTTTGCTTTTGAAAAAAATAAAGAAGCATTTTATGCTATTCGTAATTCCAGCGAAAATAAAATTCTGCCAGTTCAGTTTGATACGTTGGGGGCAGCGAAAATTTCTGAGATATTAACAGCTGATGAGATCGAGCGTATAACTTTTTTGCGTTAATACTGGAATTATTTGTTAATGACGATTTTAGATTTTGAAATGTTTAAAGGAATGATTATGAAAAAACTGATTTCTATAGGAATAGGTCTTCTTGCTTTTGCCTTTTTGGCTTGTTCGGATGATGAAGATAAAATAGCAATGACTTCTTTAAAAATAAGTTCGGAGAATCCGGAAGTTACTGTGCATCCAGAGGGTAACTCCGGGACAGTACAGTTTTTGGCTGCGGGGGGCAATGTGGAGATTCGTGTTTTGACTGATGGGGAAAATTGGACGGTAGTTTCAGGAGAAGAAGGATGGTGTAATTATCAGAAAGAGGGAGATAAATTGATTTTATCAGCTGAAGAAAATACCACGACGGCATTGCGTTCGGAGACGGTTACAATTTATGCCGGTGACGGAGATAGTCGGAATGTGGTTACATTAGAAGTGACACAGGAAGCAGCAGGAGCCGCGACTTTAAGTATAAACCCGGCTCAGGATACTGTTGCGTTTACGAATGAGGGGGGGATTTATGAAGTGAGCGTGGAGACCAATCAAACCGAGTGGACTGTTTTGTCTAATCGGGAGTGGTGTCAGGTCGCTATCGATAAAGAGGCAGGTAAATTTACTATTTCTTTGGCTGAAAATAGGACGATAAATCTATTGGAGGCTTGGGTTACCGTTGTTGCGGGCGAAGGGGAAAATATAGTTTCGGAAAATATAGTGGTTACCCAAAGTACTGCAGGAGATAATATGATCATTGTATTGGAAGTAGGAGCAACGACTGAAAATGTGGGAGCCTTACCTTTTGAAGGAACGGTGAGTTGTACAATAGATTGGGGAGATGGGACTCGTCCGGAGCGGGTGATTTCCAGTTTTCCGCGGCACACTTATGAGCAAGCCGGAGTATACGAGGTTTCTATTCTAGGACAGGTGTCGAATATGAGGGCAAATGACGGAAATTATTTCGATGACAAGCTAAAAACTTGCGTAAAAGCGGTTAAACAATGGGGAAGATTAGGCTTGACTTCTTTAAAGTATGGTTTTTATAAATGTGTAAATTTAGAATATCTAGCAGTTCCGGAAAAGGATGCTTTTAGTGAGTTGACGACTGTTTACAGTACATTCTACAGTTGTACTTCTTTAAAGAACCTTCCGGAAGGACTTTTTGAAAATGCTCCGAAAGTGACAGAATTTTATGAATGTTTTTCTTCCTGTACTTCTTTAGAGGCTGTTCCGGATCGTCTTTTTGCCAATTGTAGCGAAGCTACCCGTTTTTTCCGGTGTTTTTGGAAATGTGAATCTTTAAAATCCGTGGGAGAAGATGTTTTTGACGGATGTGTAAGCGCTACTTCTTTTGGACAGACATTTTTTAATTGTACTTCTCTGACGACGGTTCCCGTAGATTTGTTTGACAGCTGTAAAGGGGTGACGGATTTTAGTAATACTTTTGGTAAATGCTCTAACCTGACCGGGGAGTCCCCTTATACACTGATGAACGGAGTGAAAGTACATTTATATGAAAGAGCGGATCATGCTGAATTTACAGCCCCTACCAATACGAGAGGTTGTTTTTCAGGTTGTATTTCTCTGACGGATTATGCAGAAATCCAAACTAATTTTCCTGCTTGGCTTTAATCCGTGTTTATTCTTGACTTTTTGAAAGATAAGGTCGCCTAAAATCAGGCGACCTTTTTTTGCAAAATATTGATATATAATAATATAAAAATAGAAACGTCGGGTTATTAAAAAAGATTGCTATCTTCTTTTTTGAGTACAAAAGGTTATTTTGATCTTTTTGATTTTTTTTTATCTTTACGACTGCAAATTTGAAGCGGTGGTGATGAAAAAAGTCAATTTTTCTATTCGAAATACAAGAGTGTAATCTGGATATAACAGGGGTAAGAAAAGTATTTTTATATTTTGAGGAGTGTACAGTCGAGAAACGAGGTTTTAAATAGAAAAGGGTAGTGAACTTTTCTGCATAGGGGTTAGTGGTGCTTTGTTTGCATTAGAAATACGACATTTTAATTTAAACCTATATGACAACTCGAAGAGAATTTTTAAAGACAGTGGCTAGTTTGGCAGCTATCACTGTTGTGCCTCGTCATGTATTAGGGCGAGGGTATGTTGCTCCCAGTGATCAACTTACTAAAGGTATCATAGGTGTTGGGGCTATGGGGCGTGGCCATATTAATTATGGCAATACCCGTTTAGTGGCTATCTGTGATGTAGACAAAAACCATCTTCAGCAGGCCGCTAGTTTGGTGCCGGATAAAGTCGCTCAATACCATGATTTCAGAGATCTGATTTTAGATAAAAATGTAGATATTGTGCATATTGCTACACCGCCTCATTGGCATGCTATAATGGCAATAGAAGCTGCGAAGGCGGGAAAAGACATTTGGTGTGAAAAACCGATGACCCGAACGATAGGGGAAGGGAAGAGAGTCGTAGAAGCAATGAATCATTACGGACGTATTTTCAGGCTAAATACCTGGTTCCGGTTTAAGGATTCTTTCTACGGTTTGGGAAGTCCTGTAAAGCCTTTGAAAAAGTTGGTTCAAAGCGGTATGTTGGGATGGCCTTTGAAGGTGACGATTAGTAAACACACAGGATTTGACTGGAAGTTTTATTGGGTGGGAAAAGAAAAGTTAGAAACTCAACCGATTCCGGCCGAATTGGATTATGACTTTTGGTTAGGTCCGGCTCCTTACAAACCTTATAATGCACATCGGGTTCATCAGACTTTCAGAGGCTATTGGGATTATGACGGCGGTGGACTGGGAGATATGGGCCAGCATTATATCGATCCGGTGCAGTATATCCTGGGAAAAGATGAGACAAGCCCGGTAAAGGTAGAGGTCGATGCTCCTCAGCAACATTACGATGCTGCCGGGACATGGCGTTCCATCACTTATACGTATGAAGATGGGTGTCAGATTGTATTATGGGGGGACGATTTCGGTAATCCTGGGACACCTTATATTGCCGGACCGAAAGGAAATGTGTACAAAAATTTTGTATGCGACATTCCCGATTGGGAAAAGAAATTAGCCGGATTCCCGGATCCGGAACCCCAGCATACGGACTTTATGGAATGTATTAAAAACCGGCAGAAATTTGCTTTAAATGAAATGAATGGACATCGTTCTTCTACGATTGTCAATATGGGCGTAGCGGCCCTTCGCTTAAACCGGACATTGCACTTCGATCCGGTAAAGCAATTGTTTATAAATGATGATGCCGCTAATCTCTTGGTGAATCAGCCGATGAGGGCTCCCTGGAATATTTAATTATAAAAGAATAAATCTATGAAAAAGTTACAGATCGTATTATTTTTCTTATTCGTATTGAGTGGTCTGGCTTACGGACAACTGGATGTAAACCGGACTGTGGCGACGAAGTTGGCCGACGCCTTAGCTGTTCTTCCGGCGGAAAAAGAGAAGGTGTTGAATCAAGCAATGGCAGATATTGCTTCAACAGGACAGGCTGGTTTGAGCGAATTGATTGATATGCGGGAGACTTCTACAGGAGAGGCCCGGGTAAGGTTGGATTTTGCCTTAAACAGTATTACTGTGTATGCTACTTCTTTACAGGATCCGGTGTTGCGGAAAGATTTGCAACAAGTGTATATAAAAGCCATTGAAAAATTGAGTAAGCCCGAATCGAAAGCATTTTATATGAATTTATTGGGAATGGTGGGAGACGATGCTTCCGTCGGACTGTTCGCTTCTTTTTTAAATAATGCTTCTCTTTCCGATAACGGGGCCCGAGGCTTAGCGAAGGTAAAAAGTGAAAAAGCAGTGGAAGCTTTAATAAAAGCATTGATGCAGGTAAAGCCTGATTTAAAGAAGAATGTCATGAATGCTTTGGGGGAAATTGCTTCTTCGGAGGCTGAAGATGCTTTATTGGCGCAAGAAGGAAAATTTCCGGCGGAAGATACAGAGGTATGGTATTTTGCTCTGAGTCGTTGCGGAAGTGCAAAATCTTTGCCTGTTCTGACTAAAGCGGCTCGGGAAGCTAATTATTCTTTGGACCGGAAGAGTGGAAATGAAGCCTATATCTTCTTATTGAATAAATTGGCAGAGGGTGGAGAGAAGAAGATTACGAATAAGGCTGCTTCTGATTTGTATAAAAATGCTTTAAAGGAAAACCAGGTGGCTACCCGGATTGCTGCCTTACAAATTTTATTGAAGACAGACGATAAAAACCGGGCAAAATTAATCGTAAAAGCTTTGGACGATCCTGAACGGGAGTATCGGAATGCTGCTTTGCTGTATGCAGAGGAATATAAAGATGCTGATTTGAGTCGGGCAATTGCCGGAAAACTGAAAAAGGCAGATGCCGAGACCCAGATGGATATTATCAATTGGTTGGGGAAAAATAGGATAGCGGCTTCTTTAGAGGAAATTATACCTTATGTGAAAAGTACAGACTCGGAAGTAAGCCGAAGTGCTATAATTGCAGTTGCCCGTATCGGAGGAGATGAGGCTATTGCTTGTTTAGCCGGTTTAGTTGCTTCCGGGGAGAAAAACCAGTTGGAAAATGCAGCTTGTGTATTGAAATCTATGGAGGGAGATATTGCAACTCCTTTGATGAATTTGTTTTCCAAGGCTTCTACAGAAGGGCAAAAAACGATTTTGCAGTTAATCGGTAGCCGGAAGTGTGATCGGTATGCAAAAGCTGTTCTGGAGCTTGCTGTAAATGCTGCTCCCGAAGTAAAAGAAACTGCTCTTGGCGTTTTGAGAGAAGTCGTTACAGCAGAAAACTTACCTCAATTGTATGAGTTGTTGAAAAATGTATCTGCTACAGAGGTGGAAGCTGTTCAGCAAGCTATTATTTCAGCTTTGAATACTCTTCCGGATGCCGAGCGTTATGCTTCAGCTGCTGCACAGATGAAAAAAGAGACAGGGAATAGCCGGGACCGATATTTTAGTATTCTGGCGGCTACAGGAGATCCTGCTGCATTTGAAGTGATCCAACAAGGGTTTGCAGAGGGAAACGCGGAGACACAGCAGCAAGCTTTTAAAGCTTTACTTTTGTGGCCGGGATTTGAAGTGACAGATGCTTTGTATGAAATTTGTAAGAATAATGAAAAGGAAAAATATTTCGATCCGGCTTTTAATGCTTATGTCGCAAAAATCGCCGGAGCTGTTTTGACGGGTGAACAGAAGTTATTGCTTTTGCGAAAAGCTCTGGAGATTGCTCAGACTACTTCGCAGAAAAAGATAGTGCTGGAACAAATCCAGAAAACCGGTACATTCTTGGGGTTAATTGTTGCAGGAAAATATCTGGAGGATAATGATTTACAACAGACCGCTTGTCAGGCCGTAATGAATATTGCTTTAGCAAACAAGGCATATTATGGGGAAGAAGTCAGTCGTTTGTTGAACCGTGTTTTGGAAGTATTGAGCGGAACGGATAGCGACTACCAAAAACAGGCGATTCGGAAACATTTGGCTGAGTTACCGGAAGGAGAAGGATTTGTAAGTATTTTCAATGGAAAAGATCTGACCGGTTGGAAAGGTTTAGTTGGAAACCCTATAACCCGGACGAAGATGTCTGCTACCCGTTTGGCTGCTGAACAGAAAAAGGCAGATAAATTGATGAGGGAATCTTGGAGTGTAGAAGAGGGTATGCTTGTATTCAATGGGAAAGGAGATAATCTTTGTACCGATAAGAAATACGGGGATTTTGAGATGTATATCGATTGGAAACTTTATCCGGAAGGCAAAGAAGCAGATGCCGGTATTTATTTGCGTGGTACTCCGCAAGTGCAAATTTGGGATACTGCTCGCCGGGATGTCGGGGCTCAGGTCGGTTCTGGAGGTTTATACAATAATGAAACGAATTTGCGGAATCCCCTGCAAGTGGCCGATAACTTCTTGGGCGAATGGAATAGTTTCTTTATTCGGATGATTGGGGAGCGGGTTTCAGTTTGGTTGAACGGGATTAAAGTCGTAGACAATGTCATTTTTGAAAATTATTGGGATAGAACTCAACCCGTGCCGTTTATGGAACAAATCGAATTACAGGCGCATGGTAGCAAAGTGGCTTATCGGGATATTTATGTAAGGGAAATTCCGAGAGTAGAACCCTATGAGGTGTCGTCCGAAGAAGCAAAAGAAGGTTTCCGGGCTTTATTTAATGGAGTTTCTATGCACAACTGGACGGGTAATACGAAGGATTATGTAGCAGAAAACGGTTGTATCGTACTTTATCCTGAAAATAGAGGTGGAGGTAATTTATATACCAAAGAGGAGTTTTCAGACTTTGTATTCCGTTTTGAATTTATGTTGACTCCTGGTGCTAATAACGGTTTGGGTATTCGTACTCCGACCGAAGGAGATGCAGCTTATGTCGGTATGGAACTTCAAATATTGGATAATGAGGATCCGATTTATAAAAATCTGAAAAAGTATCAATATCACGGATCCGTATATGGAATTATTCCTGCCCGCAGAGGTTTCCTGAAGCCTATAGGAGAGTGGAATTATCAGGAGGTCATCGCAAAAGGAAACCGGATTAAAGTTATTTTGAACGGTGAAGTTATTTTGGACGGAGATATTCAAGAGGCAACTCTTAACGGAACGATGGACAAACGCGAACATCCGGGATTGTTTAATAAAAAAGGGCATATCGGATTCCTGGGTCATGGATCGGTTGTGAAATTTAAAAATATTCGGGTTAAAGAATTGAAATAGAAAAATATTTGAACATTTGCACATTTGCATCCGGAAGTTCTGCAAGGACTTCCGGACAAATGAAATGAATTATGAAACAAAGAAGGCAAATTTTATATACGAAAGCACAATTGTTTTTTTTAGTACTTTTGCGCGTTTTGATAGGGTGGCATTTCTTGTATGAAGGATTGAGTAAAATTTTTAATCCCAAATGGACATCTTATGGTTATTTAATGGATGCACAGGGGTTCTTGGGGAATTTTTTTCATGCTTTAGCGGACAATCCAACATCTTTAGGTGTAGTAGATTTCTTAAATCCAATAGGGTTGACTCTTGTTGGCCTATCTCTCGTTTTAGGTATTGCTGCCCGTTTTGGAGCGATTGGTGGAATTTTTCTATTGGCACTTTATTATTTATCCCATATTCCTTATATCGGAGCGGAATATCTTTTCCCTTCCGAAGGCTCTTATTTATGGGTAGATAAAAATGTAATTGAAATCTGTGCTTTGTGTTTGCTGATGACGTTTCCCACGTCCGGTATTATCGGCTTGGATAGATTGTTGAACAGATATTGGAAAAAGAATTGATATGGTAGATGAAACTCAGAGCGAGGAACCACTTAAAGTCGCTCCGGACGAAGGAAGGCGGGATTTTTTGAAATCTTTGGCTACGGTCCCTTTATTGGGAGCAATGGCTTATGGTATTTATAAAAAAGTAAACCGGGAACGTGTACGCCGGAATGTGAGTGATGTATTTAAACTGGAAGGATATTCTCCACAAATCTTACCTATACAGCGGGATGGGAAAAAACTCCGTTTAGGAATGATTGGTTTTGGCATTCGGGGGAAATTATTGTTACGGAGCTGTGGTTTCGCGGAGCCTGAATATATTGAAAAGCTGAAGGAAGAGGCCCGTTTAAATTCCAAAGATACCCGTTATGAGATGTTTTGCAATCAGGAGGACTTAAATATTGAGATTGCTGCTGTTTGTGATATTTTCGATACGCATGCGGAGGCGGCTATGCGGGCGGCGGCCAATGGTAGTAAAGAAGGGGCCAATGGCAGATTGGGTAAATTACCAAAACGTTATCGGAATTATTTGGATTTACTTTCAGATCCTGATATCGATGCTGTCATTATTGCTACTCCGGATCATTGGCATGGAACAATGGCTATCGAAGCTGCACGCAGGGGGAAACATGTTTATTTGGAAAAACCGATGACTTGGACCGTTCCGGAAACCTATGCGGTCCGGGATGCGGTCCGGGAAAGCGGGATTGTGTTTCAGTTGGGACATCAAGGCCGTCAGACAGACAGCTATGTGCGAGCCAAAGAGATTATTGATAAGGGATATTTAGGGCCTGTTAACCTGATAGAAGTTTGTACGAATCGGAATGATCCGAACGGAGCTTGGGTATACGATATCGACGCATCGGCTAATTCACAAACAATCGACTGGAGCCAATTTGTTCCGGATGAAAGACGATTAAAAGAATATTACGCTTATATGAAGGCGAATAAACTGGAGCGCTTTATGGGGCCGGATCCTTATGAAAAATTTAGTTTGGAGCGCTTTTTTCGCTGGAGATGCTGGTGGGATTACAGTACCGGATTGAGTGGGGATTTATTGACCCATGAATATGATGCGATCAATCAGATTATGGAAGTGGGGATACCCTATTCGGCTACCTCCTCGGGAGGGATTTATTATTTTAAAGACGGACGGACTGTACCGGATGTATTACAAACAGCTTTTGAATTTCCGGATAAAAATTTGACACTACTCTATAGTGCCACTCAAGCCAGTAGCCGGCAAAGAGGAAAAGTAATTATGGGACACGATGCCAGTATGGAATTGGGGAATACCCTTACGATAAAAGTAGATAGCGATTCTACCCGTTACAAAAAGAAAATAGAAGAAGGCATTATACAACCGGACGTACCTTTTTATAATTATATCCCGGGTTCTGACGATGTAGATGCTATTACATCAGCTACCGAATTATATTTTGCACAAAGAGGGTTGTTGTATACTTATGTGAACGGTCAACGTTATAATACTACTTATTTACATATCCGGGAATGGCTGGAATGTATTCGGCAGGGTTTGATTCCGAGTTGCAATATAGACAGGGCTTTTGAAGAAGCCATGACCGCTCATATGGGGACCCGGGCCTATTTGGAGGGCCGTACGATGTATTGGGATAAAGAAAAGGAAGAAATCGTCAGAGGGTAGAGTAGAAAATTTATGTAAATTTGTACCGACAGAGCAATCGATACGAAAGAGTATGAAAGCATATATTTTTGAATTGGAAATGAAAGTCCGGGATTATGAATGCGATTTACAAGGGATTGTAAACAATGCGAATTACCAGCATTATATGGAGCATGCCCGGCATGAATTTTTGGAAAAAAGTGGCGCCAATTTCGGAGATTTACATCAACAAGGAATAGATGCTGTCGTAGCAAAAGTTGAGATTGAGTATAAAGTTTCGTTAACCAGTGGAGATCGTTTTGCCGTACGTTTGTATATCGTTCGTTCAGGAGTGAAATTGATTTTTTTTCAGGATATTTATCGTTTACCGGATAATAAACTTTGTGCGAAAGGAAAAGTGGAATCCGTTTGTGTGGAAAACGGAAGATTGACGCGAGGTGATTTGTTTGACAAGATTTTTGCTTCGTATTTAACATAGAAAACTTTTATTCTGTTGTACATTTCACAACTTTGTATGCGTATTTAAACTTTTTCTCGCGATTGAATGTAAATTTTTTAAAAAAAGAAGCAGATTTTTTTGGTTGAAATGAAAAAAGCACTACTTTTGTACCCGCATCCGATAGATGTCCCGGGCGCTTAGCTCAGTTGGTTCAGAGCATCTGGTTTACACCCAGAGGGTCGGGGGTTCGAATCCCTCAGCGCCCACTAGAAAAAAGAGACTTTTTTAAGGTCTCTTTTTATTTTTTGGATGCGGTATCAGGACGATGCTCTCATTTTTTGACCCATACGGCAATTTTCCCGCCGGATACCAGAAATTGCCCATTTCCGTTTTCATCGATTTTAATTTCTTCCGGACGGTTGCCTGTGATTTCATGCCAAGTTTCGTCTTTGTGTTTTTTCCCGATATTCATTATCTTATCCCCGTCTTCTCCATTGGAAAGCAAAAGGATCAGACCGGAATCCGGGTGAGTATTGTCTCCTAGTCTTACGAACCCGACTGTATTGGGATGATCAAAATAATTCTTTTGTTCTCCATAGGCATATTTCTGTCGGGTTTCTAGCAAGATGTCCAAAATGACCCGGTGAGGAGAAGCTTTTCCGGAGACTCCGTAGTAGTCTCCATAGAAAATACACGGATAACCTTTTTCCATCAATAAAATCAAACCATAAGCCAGCGGTTTAAACCAATCTTTTACTTGTGATTCCAGAGAGCTGTTTTTTTGAGAGTCGTGATTATCAATAAAAGTGACGGCTAATTCAGGATGATTCATTACCAAAGTATCTTTGAGAAGATTTTGTAAATTGTAATTTTTTCCTGTCCGGGAAGCCTGAAATAAATTGAAGTGTAAGGGGACATCGAATAAATCAACTTTATAATCGACATGCGAAAGATAGGTCTCTAACGAACTCTTATCATTTTTCCAATATTCTCCTACAGCATAAAACTGCTTTCCTCGGTTGGCCCTTATCGATTCCAGAAAATGTTTAATAAATTGGTCGTTCATATGCTTAATGGCATCCAGACGCATCCCGTCGAGTTGTAATTCTCGGGAAACCCAAAGTCCCCAATGAATCATTTCTTTTACTACCTCCGGGTGGTCGAAATCGATATCTGCAAACATCAGATAATCGTAATTGCCGTTTTCTCTATCCACATTTTTACTCCAGGATTTACCGTCACTTACGATTTCATAAATTGCTTTTTTTTGATTAGCTTCGTTGTAATCTGTACCTGAAAAATGATACCAATGCCACTTAAAAGAAGAATATTTGTCTCCTCGGCCCGGAAAGTTGAAACCTGTCCAACCTTCAATTTCATAAGGTTCGCTGATGTCTTGCTCTCTTTGTTCCGGATTGACTTCTTTTGCCATAAATTTTTCGGTATAATCGGCTCCGGCTTTATGATTCATCACGGCATCTAAATAAACATTTATCTGATGTCTATGGAGTTCTTCTATCATTTCTTTCAATTCCTGCCGTGTGCCGTATTTTGTACGTACCGTTCCTTTCTGGTCAAATTCTCCCAAATCGTAGAGATCATAAGCGCTATATCCTTGGTCGTTCTGATGGGAGGCCTTGTAGGCGGGAGGTATCCATACAGCTGTTATACCTTTTTGTTGCAGATGGGCAGCATCCTCTTTTAACTGCTTCCATAGCTGGCCATCGTTTGGTAAATTCCATTCGAAATATTGCATCATTACTCCATTATTCATAGCTTTTTTGTATTTTTAATTCTTTTATAAAACGTTAGAGAATACAATTAAGTTTGGTTAAAAAAGAAAAAGCATCGGGTATTAAACTTATATTTTTCAGAGGCGTAATAAGTAAAAACAGAACTTTCTGATATGGAACAATCAGAGAATAAACCTGCTTGGTGGAAAGAAGCCATTGTCTACCAGATTTACCCCCGGAGTTTTCAGGACAGTAATGAAGATGGAATAGGAGATCTGAGAGGTATTATTTCCCGTTTGGATTATGTGAAAAGCTTGGGTGTAAATGTAATCTGGTTAAATCCGATATGTGCTTCTCCCAATGATGATAATGGGTATGATATTAGTGACTACCGGCAGATTATGGGCGATTTTGGAACGATGGAAGATTTCGATCTTTTATTAAAAGAAATCCATGCGCGGAACATGAGATTGGTTTTAGACCTGGTTGTCAATCATAGCAGTGATGAACACCCTTGGTTTAGGGAAGCCCGTACCTCCCGTTCAAATGCGTATTATTCTTACTATCATTGGTGGCCGGTAGAACAAGGACGTCCTCCTTTACGCCTGAGCTTTTTTGATGAAAAGGGTGATGCGTGGCGTTACAATCCCCGCACAAAATCTTATTATCTGCATTATTTTTCACGTAAGCAACCGGATTTGAATTGGGAAAATCCGAAGGTGCGCCAGGAAATGTATGCAATGATGAAATTCTGGCTGGAGAAAGGAATAGACGGATTTCGTATGGATTCGATTTCTTATATTTCGAAAGATATTGGTTTCCCTGAAATCGACCAGACCCGGTATCCGGGGATATTTGAATATTATGCACAGGGTCCTCGCTTACATGAATACTTGCATGAAATGAACCGGACCGTATGGAGTAAATACGATATTATGACGGTAGGAGAAGGTTCGGGGGAAACGGCTGATCAATTGGCTCTGTTCGTGGAACCGGACCGGGAAGAATTAGACATGCTGTATGGATTTGGACCTGCACAGGTACGGAATACTACAAAGCCGGATTCTCCTTATACGGGTATACCTTATAGTTTGATTGCTTTAAAAAAGATGTTTACTCTATGGGATCAGGCCGTAGGAAAGGGGTGGCCTTCCATTTATTTGGGAAATCACGATCAGCCCCGTATGCTCAGCCGTTTTGGAAATGATAGTGCCGAATATTGGGGGATTTCAGCAAAGATGTTGGCTACTTTTTTGCTGACAATGCGGGGAACTCCTTATTGGTATGCAGGGGATGAGATCGGAATGAGTAATATAAAATTTAAATGTATAGAAGATTATAACGATATTAATACCAAAAACCTTTATAAACAAATAGAAGAAAAAGGAGGAAATATATCGGCTTTTTTGGAGGAACAAAAACAAATTGCCCGGGATAATGCCCGGACTCCCTTTCAATGGGATAAATCCCTTTATGCAGGTTTCAGTGCGGTTAAACCCTGGTTAAAAGTAAATCCAGATTATGGTCAGGTCAATGTAGAAGTTCAGGAAAAAGCCCCCCTTTCAGTTTTAAACTATTTTCGAAAACTGGTAAAAATACGACAAAGTTATACTACTTTGATTTATGGTAAATATGTACTGTTAGACCCGGCAAATAAAAAAGTGTATGCTTATCTAAGGGAAAAAGGAAGGGAAAAATTTTTGATTACGCTGAATTTTTCTCCGAAGGCTGCCTGTATAACTCCCGGAATGGATCTTCGCAAAGCTCGGATGATTTTAAGTAATTATGAAGAAAGGAAAGAGAAAAATGTCTGTAGGAGAATAAAACTTCGTCCTTATGAAGCTAATATCTGGAAATGGGAAGAAGCGGATTAATTCTCTATATTTTTCACTTTAATAAGGGATTTGTTATAGGAGCATTATCTTTATATTTGCCGCTAAAAAAATGAGGAAAATGTTACTGGAAACGGATTTGATTGAAAGGCGCAGAAAAATACAGAAACAAATGGGTGAGATAGGCATGGAAGGTTGTTTATTGACAATGCCCCTGAATTTATACTATTTGTGTGGAAGTGTTTTTAATGGTTATTATTATCTACCCACGGAAGGGGAGCCGCAAATGTTTGTGAAACGCCCTTCCAATTTTGTCGGTAAGAGTGTTCATTTTATTAGAAAACCGGAACAGATTCCGGATTTATTACGGGAACGGGGAGGAAAATCTCCGGAGAAGCTTTTACTGGAAGGGGATGAATTGACTTATAATGAACACCTTCGTTTACAACATATTTTTAATCTTGGGAAAATCGGAAATATTACCCCTTTGATATGTCGGATGCGAATGATAAAATCGCCTTGGGAAATTCAACAAATGCAACATACGGCTGAAAAACAGGTATTGGTTTACAGCCAAATCCCGGAATGTTATCGTCCGGGAATGACCGATTTGGAATTACAATATGAGATTGAATACAGAATGCGCCGGAACGGCTCAATCGGTTTTTTCAGAACTTTTGGAAATCACATGGAAATCTTTATGGGAAGTGTGTTGGCAGGAAAAAATGCAGAGGTCCCTTCTCCTTTTGATTTTGCTTTGGGAGGTGCTGGCATGCACCCTTCTTCTCCGTTGGGAGCAAACGGTACTCCCCTTCACGGAGGAACTTCTGTCATGATTGATATGGCTGGTAATTATACTGCTTACCAGACCGATATGACCCGCGTATATGCTGTTGGAAAATTACCAACAGAAGCTTACAGGGCTCATGAAGTGTCCCGTTATCTTCACCAGGAAATTATGGATATTGCTCGTCCCGGAATGGCTTGTGCGGAGATTTACCGGAAAGTAGAAGAAAGGGTTCGGCAGGAGGGGCTGGAAGCTAATTTTATGGGTACTTGCCAACAAGCCCGTTTTGTGGGGCATGGCGTAGGAATGCAAATCAATGAATGGCCTGTTCTGGCGCCCCGTTCGAAAGAGATACTTCAGCCGGGAATGACCTTCGCGCTGGAGCCGAAATTTGTCATTCCTTCTGTGGGGGCTGTCGGGGTGGAGAATACTTTTTTAGTAACAGAATCCGGACTGAAAAAATTGACCAGTTTTCCGGAAGAGATTATTCCTTTGGAATAAAGGGAGATATGCCACATTATCTTTATCTTTACAAAGTTAAAAAAATGGGTTATGGAAAAGTTGATTTATAATGCACGGATATTGACGATGAACCAGAGGATGGAAACGATAGAAAAAGGTTATATCCGGATAGATAAAGGAAAAATAACAGAGATAGGAAGGATGGAGGAATTAGGGGAACGTGAGGAGCATTGTGCTGGGGTAGCTTACGACCTTGAGGGCATGTGGGTGATGCCAGGTTTTGTAAATACCCACACCCACGTCCCGATGACGATGTTGAGAGGATATGCAGATGATCTTCCGTTACACACTTGGCTGACAAAATATATTTTTCCGGCAGAGGCGAAATTAGTTACTCCAGAAAATGTGAGGCTCGCCTCCAGATTGGCATTTTTAGAAATGATAAAATCTGGAACGACTTGTTTTAATGATATGTATTTCTTTGAAGATGTGATTGCGGAAGAGGCTAAAAGAGCAGGTTTGAGGGGGGTAATGAATGAATCGGTGATTGATTTCCCTACAGCCAGTTTTCGGACCGTAAAGGAGGGGTTCGAACGGGTTGAAAAGTTAATCCGTCAGTGGGAAGGAGATCATTCCATTCATCCGTCAGTTTGTGTACATGCTCCTTATACTTGTTCCCAAAAGACATTGCAGGAGGCCAAGAAGTTGGCAGATAAATATTCAACTTTGTTGCAGATTCATTTAGCTGAGACACGTAAAGAAGTAGAGGATATTACGTTGGAAAAAGGTATGTCTCCGGCAGAATATCTCTATACTATCGGGCTGTTGGACCGAAATGTGATAGCGGCTCATTGTGTATGGCTGAATGAGAAGGAAGTGGAGTTGCTGGCAAAAACTGGTACTGCTGTCGGGCATTGTCCGAAAAGTAACTTGAAACTTGCCAGTGGGATTGCCGATACAGATACCTATATAAAAGCAGGAATTACTGTCGGGCTTGGAACGGATGGGACGGCCAGTAATAATGCTTTGGATATGGTAGAAGAAATGCGCTTTGCAGCTTTGTTAGCTAAAGTGGTACATTATAATCCGGAGGCAGTAAATGCCAGAACAGCTTTGAGGATGGCGACTATTGAAGGAGCACGGGCACTGGGCTTAGGAGATATTACGGGTTCCTTGGAGAAAGGGAAACGGGCAGATTTGTTGGTGGTGCATGCCGAAGCTACAAATATGGTACCGGTTTATGATGTTTATTCTGCTATCGTATATGCTATGAATAGTAAAAACGTCCGCTCTTCCATGGTAGAGGGAGAATGGATTATGCGGGATAGAGTTGTACTGCATGTAAATAAAGAGGAAGCAGTGGAAGGCGTAAACCGCATTGCTGCCGGGATAAGAATGAAAAATTCAGATAAACGATAAGTTATTTATATTAAAAGTTTATATCCAGCTTTTCGATCTGACTTTACAACGTTTTTTATTGGAAAGAGGAATAAGTATTTCGGGAAATTTCATAACTTTACCTCTCTATTGGGACTGATTCTTTATTAAACTTTTTAAACGCTGAGTATGGAAAAATTGAATTACGGAGGATTAGATAATGAATTTACGGCTTATGAAAATGCCAGGATAGTTATATTACCTGTTCCGTATGACGGTACAAGTACGTGGTTGAAGGGAGCCGATAAAGGACCGCAGGCTATTCTGGAAGCTTCGGCTAACATGGAACTTTACGACATTGAAACAGACTCTGAAGTGTATACGCAGGGAATTGCTACTTTAGAGGCTGTAACGGAAGATCAATCTCCGGAAGCCATGTCAGATGCCGTGGAAAAACAGGTAGATGCTATTTTAATGGATAAAAAATTTCCGGTGCTCTTAGGCGGGGAACATTCTGTCAGTATCGGTTCTATCCGTGCTTTTGCAAAACATTATGAAAATTTTTCTGTACTTCAGTTAGATGCTCATTCGGATATGAGGGATAATTATGAAGGCTCCGATCACAACCATGCTTGCGTTATGGCCCGGGCTAAAGAGATGGCTACCGTTGCTCAGGTGGGGATCCGGAGTTCTTGTATAGAAGAAAAACACAACATTGATCCGGATCGGATTTTTTATGCCCATGAAATTAAAGAATCTCCTACGTGGATGTATAATGTTTCTGAAAAATTAAATGATAATGTTTATATTACAATTGATTTGGATGTATTCGACCCTGCTTATATGCCTTCTACCGGTACTCCGGAACCCGATGGCCTGACATATCGGGAAGTGATAAACTTCTTAAAATTGATTAACGAAAGACATAATATTATTGGATTGGATATAGTAGAACTTTGTCCCAATGAAATGAATAAAGCTCCGGATTTTCTGGCATCAAAACTGATTTATCAGCTACTGAGCATGAAATTCAACCATGCGTAAAACAGAAATTTTTAGGAGAAAAAATGATAAATGAATTTGACTGAGTCAGTGGGGTCCTCATATTTGTACCTTACAATGTTTATATTAAAAAATGGAAAAGAAAGATTTATTAAAAGACACGATTAAACACATCGACATCAAGTCTTACGACTCAACCCAGTTGATTGACGCTATGCGCGATATGTCATTCACCTCACGCGATACAGCTCGTGCAGCTGATATTTTAATGAAAATGGTGAAGGAAAAAGAGTGTACGAATATTCTTACCATTGCCGGAAGTACAAGTGCAGCCGGATGTATGCAGGTATATGTGGATATGGTCCGTAATAAAATGATTGATGTAGTGGTCGCAACCGGAGCATCTATTATCGATATGGATTTGTTCGAAGCTTTGGGATTCAAGCATTATAAAGGTCGTCAGGACGTTCCGGATATGCAACTGAGAGATTTGTATATCGATCGTATTTATGATACTTTTATCGATGAAGAAGAATTACAGATTTGTGATCATACGACTTATGAAATAGCAAATGCTTTGGAACCCCGTCCCTATTCTTCCCGCGAATTTATTTGGGAAATTGGGAAATGGCTGACCCAACATTCGGTAAAGAAAGACAGTTTGATTCAGACTTGTTATGAATGCGGAGTTCCTATTTTCTGTCCGGCTTTTTCCGACTGTAGTGCCGGATTTGGTATTGGAAAACATCAATGGGAACATCCGGAAAAGCATGTTTCTATCGATTCTGTGAAGGATTTTATCGAATTGACTATGATTAAAATGAATGCTCCTACTACCGGTTTATTTATGATAGGAGGGGGTACCCCTAAAAATTTTGCACAGGATACCGTCGTATGTGCTGAAATTTTGGGACATGAGGTTCCAATGCACAAATATGCTGTGCAGATTACAGTAGCTGACGTCCGGGACGGAGCTTGTTCTTCTTCTACTTTGAAGGAAGCTTGTTCATGGGGAAAAGTGGATGTAACTTACGAACAGATGGTATATGCAGAAGGTACTACTGTCATTCCCTTGATTGCTAGTTATGTATATCATAGCGACGCATGGAAAAACAGAGAATATAAAAATTGGGTAAAATTGTACGAAAAGAAATAGTACCACCGGCTGAAGTGAATTTTTGAGGGTCCATAAAGTCTGCTGTATTTTCGACATGATCAAAAATGGAGATATCGACAAGACTTTATGGACTTCACTTTCTAAGTTTTAAAGAGAATTCTATGTATTTGTTTTTAGTGAATTATAAAAAGCCACTGGAGGAGGTGGAAAAAAATCTGGAGGCTCATCGGGCCTATTTGGATAAGTATTATTCCTTGAAGAAATTTATTTTTTCCGGACGCCGGAATCCGCGTACGGGTGGATGTATCCTATGCAATGCTTCGAATGAAGCGGAAGTAAAAGCAATTATCAAAGAAGATCCTTTCTATTTTAAAGGAATTGCTGATTATGAGATTCTGGATATTTCCTTGACGAAATATGCAGCAGGTTTTGAGAAATTTCTGTAAAGACAATGAGACTATGATAACTTATGTGATTATCGGATTGACGGTTGTAATTTCTCTGATGTGTTTTAGTAATCATGCTTTGCTTGGGAAATTGTCGATGAATCCCTATAAAGTGATCCATTCTGGAGAATGGTATCGGCTGATTACTCATGGATTTGTCCATGCAGATATGACACATCTGTTTGTCAATATGTTCACTTATTGGTCCTTTGGAACTTATATAGAATCTGTTTTCCGATACAATGATTTTGGAGCATGGGCTTATTTGGGGTTGTATTTTGGAGGAATGATTGTAGCCTCTCTTTACGATTTATTTCGTTACCGGAACGAACCTTATTATTCTTCTATTGGGGCTTCCGGAGCTGTAGCAGCTGTTTTATTCAGTTGTATCTTCCTGAATCCGTGGGATAAAATTCTTTTATTTGCTATAGTGCCTATACCTGGAATTTTGTTTGGAGTTCTTTATCTTGTTTATTGTCAGTATATGGCAAAACAGGGAGGGGGGCATATCAACCATAATGCCCATTTTTATGGAGCCGTGTTCGGTTTTATTTATCCTATATTTTTAGAACCCCGTTTGTTTCAGGTATTTCTGAATCATTTTTAGTATTGTTCAAGCCTTATAAAGAAAATAGTCCTTAAGCATTTTAAGGGATTACTGAAGGTCTTTTATTGAAAAGCAATACACTTCAGCAAAATGCTTAAGGACCTGAATAATATAATGTGATATTTATTCCAAATAAGTGTAACCGTATAATCCGGAACGGTAATTGGATAAAAATTCCCTTCCTTCTTCGGCCGAAATAATGCCTTTCTTTACGGAAGTTGTGACCCAGACTTCTACCGTACGGGCCATCTTTTTGGGAGAGAACTGTACGTATTCCAATACGTCTGCTACGGTTTCTCCTTCGATGATTTTGTCGATGACGTATTCGTTCCCCTTTACCTTGATGTGTACAGCATTTGTGTCTCCGAAAAGATTATGCAAATCTCCCAGGATTTCCTGATAAGCTCCTACCAGGAACACTCCCAAATAATAAGGTTCTTTATCATTCAGTTCGTGAACAGGTAAATGGTAAGAGAAGTTGCGTGTAGAGATAAAATTGTCTATTTTACCGTCAGAATCACAAGTAATATCTTGAATAGTAGCCGATTTTGTCGGTTGTTCATTTAATCGGCTAATGGGTACAATCGGGAAAATCTGATCGATCGCCCAGGAATCCGGAAGCGATTGAAACAAAGAGAAATTACAGAAATATTTATCTGGTAACATCTTTGAAATTTTCTTTAATTCATCCGGAGCATGCTTGGTCGCTTCAGCCATTTGATAAACATCTCTGGCGACGGACCAGAACAGGCGTTCCACTTGTGCCCTTGTTTTTAAGTCGATTAATCCCAGATTAAAGAGACCTAATGCATCTTCCCGGCATTGTACGGCATCGTGCCAGGTTTCTAACAGACGGGGCTGATTCAAATTTTCCCATAATTCGTAAAGTTCCTTTACTAATTCATGAGCATCCTCGGAAATTTCCTCGTTTTCGTCAAAAGCCGGTAAATGGGTACTTGCCAGCGCTTCGAATACCAATACGGAATGATGAGCTGTGAGAGAACGTCCGGATTCGGTAATGATATTGGGTTGCCGCAGATCGTTCTTTTCGCAGGCATCCACAATGGAAGATACCGCATCGTTTACATATTCCTGTATGGAATAGTTCATACTATTTCCTGAAGTGGAAGAGCGGGTTCCGTCGTAGTCCACTCCTAATCCTCCGCCTATATCTACGAAATTTATTTCGTAGCCCATATGCTGGAGTTGTACATAAAATTGAGAGGCTTCTTTCAGGGCTGTTTTAATGCGACGGATATTGGTGACCTGGCTGCCAATGTGGAAATGGATAAGTTGGAGGCAATCTCTCATTTTATATTTGTCGAGAATTTCTAAGGCTTCCAGTAGTTCGCTGGAGTTGACTCCGAATTTGCTAACGTCACCTCCCGATTCTTCCCATTTTCCGCTACCGGAACTGGCAAGTTTGATCCGGATTCCGATATTTGGCCGGATATTCATCTTTTTGGCCAACTTAGCAATGTTGCGAAGTTCCATTAATTTTTCGACAACCAGAAAGATACGCTTCCCCATTTTCTGGGCCAGCAAAGCCAATTCTATATAACTTTCATCTTTATAGCCGTTACAAATAATCATCGCGTCGTCGTCGATATCAATGGATAACACGGCGTGTAATTCCGGTTTAGAGCCGGCTTCCAGTCCGATATTGAATTTGTTGCCATGGCTTACGATTTCTTCCACCACGGGACGCATCTGATTGACTTTAATAGGATAGATAATGAAGTTTTTTGCTGTATAACCGTATTCCCGCGCTGCGAACTCAAAACAATTGGAAATCTTTTCTATCCGATTATCCAGAATATCCGGGAATCGCAACAACATGGGGGCTTCTACATCTCTTACCTGTAATTCTTCCATCAACTCTTTTAGATCGATAGAGGGGCCATCGGCTTTAGGAGTTACTGCTACATGTCCCTTCTCATTAATCGAAAAATAGTTCAGCCCCCAACCGTTGATATTGTACAGTTCTGCTGAATCCTCAATACTCCATTTTCTCATTTCTGTCTAGTGATATCGATATTTTAGCGTTTTGTATTTGCCTGCAAAGCTACGGCAATTAATTGAAAATTGAAAGATGAAAATAAAAATATATAGGGTAAAAATCGGTATAGTAAATTTCGTATGAATTTTTTCCTAACTATTTGGAATACTTTTGAAAAAGAACAAGAAAATCGTCTTCTTCTTTTTCTGCATTGGAGACCTATGAAGAAGGCTATAGTAACTTATTTACCGCTGTTTTAATTCTAAATAAAAAATATTACTTTTGTAATAAGTTCATTCTCCAAGGGGGAAAGGAAATCGAAAAGCGGTAAATCTCCAGTATTTATCGCTTTTTGCTTTAGAATATCCCTTCTAACTTCCTGTTTCTTTTCTTTTCGATTTTATACCGGTTTCTGCCTTTTATATAAAAAGCCGTAATCAAATAGTAAAAGTGAGGATTTTTAGGTTCCAGAACGACAATATACGATTCTTTTTCGTCGTAAATATAAGTTCTGATAGCTTGTTTATCTTTGACAGAAAAGACTTCAATGGACTCTGACTTTTTTTCCTGAAGGTGGAATTTTATCCAATGAATCCGGATCGAACGATCCCGGTCGTATACCCGATGATGATATTTGCCTTCGGAACGGGTGGTCAGGTGGTGAAAGAGAACTTCTATCGTCGTCTTCCCTTCTTGAGGAGTCGGTTTTACCGCTTTGTCTCTGAAGGAATTAGTCGTTTCGATAAAATCTCTATAGAAGATTCTACTGAGTGAGGTATACCGTTCCGATTCATTGAAAGAATCCAATTCCAGTAATGAATTATATGTTTTAAGTAAATTCAGAGGCATAATGACTAAAAAATAAAACAGTATATTTCTTATATGTGTATTCTGAAAATATTGAATTTGGCAGCGCTTTTATATGTTGTTTCTTCCAGTGAAACGCCGGAACGTTGCCGGATTTTCTCAATCAACCGTAATTTAGGGAGGGCTTGTTTTACGATATTATTTAAATTATAAGAGAGGGCTCCGATAAATAAATCGCATAATTGTAACAAATCTACTTCATGTGAACGGACATGTTGAATTTTTTCGATAATTCCCATATGTACATTGAGAATTTTTTTGAGTTCTTCTATGCGGTATGAACTGAGATCATCTTTTATATCCAAATAAATATTATAAGTAGAAGTTGTATCCAACAAATGATAAATCAGTTGGTAATACATCAGGTAATAAAAGCGGTCATAATCGTGATTACACTTTGCTGCAATATATCGTTTCTTGTCAACAATAATGGCCCTGAATCGAATATCGGAGCGGTCGAAAAAAAAATTCACCAAATCAGCATAAAAAGTATAATTCCAGGCATTGAGATTACTCCATTTTACTTCCAGTGTATTTTTATATTTTTTTCTCAGCTCTTTAATATCCTCTTTTAATTTTTTAATGCGATCGTACGGAGCAGAAATATAGCCCAGAATCATATATTGTTTACCGTCATTTTTCAAATGACAGCTTTCATCGCAATAATAATTATAGGCAGCATGAAATTCCATAAAATTACGATTAGAATATAATACGAGAATCAGACAATTATCCCTGTAATGCTCTTAAAAAGAGAAAAAAGGATTTTTTCATTTCTGTACACTTTATACAAATTTACAAAATTTTTTCAACTAAAACAATTACACACTAGGGACGTGCCCTAATGTGTAATTTTCAGTTCATTTATTGTCTGTTGTGACTAAAAACGTAATTTCTGTATTTTCATCTAATTCATGGTCGTTTTTCATCTGATAAAATAAAAATGTCTCTAAAGTTGGTTTGACCACTAAAATACAAGGATATAAAATTACACATTAGGGCACGTCCCTAGTGTGTAATTGTTTGATTTTTAGAAGGGGTAGGGTAGACAAAAAACAAGAAAGACACTGATTTTCAGTGCCTTTCTTGTTAGTCGAGATGACTGGAATTTTGACGTCACTGTAAGCTTTTGATTTATTTGGTTTTAGTTTTTGTCAATTTTGTCAGCTTTACTCACATTCTTCTCTTTGCTTTATAATTCTTTCAGCTTTTTCAAATTCAAAAGATATATATTCAAATAATTTCCCAAGGGATACAGCTACTAGGTAAATAAAATCTAATAAAAAATATAAGATCAATATCCTATATATGACTAAAAGAGAAAGACCTGCAAAAGTTCCGAAATTTTGAATATTGATTGAGTGCCACGAATCAACAAAAGAATAATTTGTGATATCAGTACTAAAAATGTCACATAACAATGAAAGACTTAAGAGAATAATACATATTATCGCAATTATTACACCATAACAGGTTAAAGCAGTAAATTGTCTGAAAAAATTCTTACTTAATTTCTGTAATACCTTTTCATTGTCATTTTCTAGGATTTTTTTAAAATCAATATTTTGAAATTTATCAAAAGCATTCAAAGTAATTGAAATAAATAGACCAATAAATACAGCTAATGCCGCCATCGTATAGCCTATAAAGTCCTTACTAAATCCATTAGACAAAAAGTAAACTCCAATACATGAAACAGTAAAAAAGAATATCTGAGTATAAGAAAAATATATTTTAGGCTTTTTCCCATACCCTGATAAATCTGTATATTGCCATTTATGACCTTCTTTTATCAGATTTAATACATTACCAAAAAAAATACTATCTGACTGCATATTGTGGATAAATCTCCTGCTTTATTGCTGGCAGTAATTCAAAACAATAATTTTTCAATTCAGACCAAAATGGAGTTCCATCGGTTTCCAAACCAATTCTTCCTTCAAGATAGATACAAGGTGAAATATCAAAATCACCATCAATTACGAATGGAGTTTCCTTATTGTTTTTGGATAAATAAACTTTTCCATCATAAGTTTCTAATTGTTCTAAGTTTTCTTCATCACCGAAACCTAATGTTTTTAACAATGGTATATACTCATTTATCCGTTCCCTACTGATATCTCTATCAGAAGTCAGTTCAATCTTGATTTTAAATGATACATCATGATCCTGTACTGGAACATTTCTTAAAATATTAGTAATAACAGTCTTTTTAGTAAAGGAAAATTTCTTTACAACACTTCCACGCCTAAATTCTTCTTTTATTACATCCGGACAATAACTTTGAATAATTGCTTTATAATATCGTTTTGGAAATTGAAATGTTTTTGATAAAAAATTCTTGAATGATGTCGTAATAGAATCATCTGTATAACTATGAAGCATAAGAATGCCTATACTAGAATCCATAGGAATATAAAGAAAAAAATAGAATTTATCTAGTATTACATTAGTCATTCCGACCGGAGATTTCTGATTTTTATCACTTAGGTCAGAAACATTTTTATTTTTCCCATAAGGTCCACCTTCAATAGTACCTTCAATAATGAATTGCTGACTATGAAAATGTATCGTTGAGTTAAGTTGATCTTCTAAAGAAGCATCATAAACAGTAAATGCTTTTTTTTCTCTTTGATCTTGCACAAAATCCACCATTTTTCTCAAAAATTCTTCAGTAAAAATTTTAAAAAGAAATTGGTTAGTTTGTGGTATAATTTCCCCATTTTCATCTTTAGGAGCACATTTATTTAAGAATAATTCATAGAAAGATCCTGATTCTCTGTGCGTGGTTCTTCTTAATTCAATTTGAAAAACTTCAAGTTTGGGTGTAGCCATTAATATAGATTTTTAGATTGATAAATAACATATTAATATTTTATCCCAAGTCATTTAGTATTTAGGTTTTATTTGTCCGAAAATCCACTTGCATCGACACATCCTACATCGCCGCCCTTCAGGGCATCCGTTTTTTTCATTTGCTTCAGAAGTTCGGCGAGATTATCGGCGTGTTTTTCATTGACTCTGATTAATGCCTCTACATGTTCATCCCTCCTTTTAATTGCAGCCATTAATTCTTTAACTGTATAAGAATTTGTTTCATTCACTTCAGGTTTATTATGAGAAGTAATATCTTTTTCATGTGTTCCTGTTAGTATCCATGCCAAATCATATTCCAAGTATTTTTCATGAATTTTATTAGCCAATTCTCGTGATATTCTATGTTTACCCTTTTTTATGTCATAAAATATTTGGGCTGTTTTATAACCTAAACTACGAGCAAAGGCGTTGAGACTCAATCCTCTCATGTCTGCCATTATTTGTATTCTCTCTATATCAGACAATTGTGATTTATTTTCAATAATTTCCATTAAAATACTTGATTTATTAAAGTATTATTCTTTATATTTGTCTCATCAAACTTTTAGCAAGTTAACACAAAGAATTGAATTATAAAATAGTAAAAAGTATGAAAAAAGAAGATCTTCAAAAAATCAAACAATGGCTTCCTCGCGGTTATGGCAGACGCATATACAATGAAACAGGCATTACTTTCACAACCATTTATGCGACCATGAATGGGAAAACTCACAACCAAAGAGTAATCGACACTGCAATAGCAATTGCTAAAGAAGAAAAAGAAAAAAACGAAAAGGCCAAAAACGAAATTGCAGCACTCTGATGAGAAGAATTTTAGATCAATATCAACCCTTTAAAATTTAGTTATGTCAGAAATAAAAAGTATACCCGTAAAGGTTGTCATCGAAGATGTAACAGGAGAGAATGGAAGCCTTATTTGGGAGTTGAATCGTGTTGGCGTAGAAGTTGGAGATATCAGAACCGGACTTTATAATCCTGATAATAAATCAGTTCAGTTTTCAATAGGTTGTAACGACTGTTCTGTTTGGGTTGGCGAGACTTGCAGACTTTTAGAATCTTAATACTAACAAAAATCCCGCCTGCGGTTGGGGAACTTTCAGCGGGATTAAACTTTATCAATTATGGAAACAAATTTAGGACAAATTGGCCAAAGTGCCAACATTCCGGCCGGAATATTTTCCGGTACCGAAATATTCGCCCACAGAGGGGAACTATATGCAATTTACAACGGCGTACGGATTTTATTCCAGGATTTACCCAGTATGGAGAAACGTAATTTTGTAGAAATGTACATGAAAGACAAAGAAGGTCAGGAATTCATCCGGAAACAATTCGGTATTACCGGTTTTGAGTCCGGTTTCAGGCAGTGGCTTTTCTGCAAATTCGGAGCCCTTGACGGAGATCCGGACAGCATCGATTACCAAATTACGCCGGATACCTACAATTCTGCTTGCCAGCGAACCGATTGTCCGGGTCGTGGAAAAATATGCGGCAGCGATATCGCATTAAAAAGTCACGAAATTGCAACCCTCCGTGAATTGAAATCCGGCAAAACAGCCAAAGAGATTGCAGCCTCTTTGTGTATCTCCGAACCTGCCGTCAAAAGCCGGATCGAAAAACTAAAAGACAAGTTTAATGTAACCAATGCCGTTGCGCTCATCGGAATAGTTACAGAATTAGGAATATAGTCTGTGTTGAGTGACCTCCGGATGCCGCACCGGGGAAAGTCCAAAGCGGTGAGTTCTTTCACAAAGTCCCGGCCGTAGCGTCATGGCCGGGACATCCTCCGGAGAAGATCGCAGGTGCGTAATATGTAAGGACAACGGCTATCGCGCGAACAGCTGCCAGAAGGTTATCCGGGTTCGAATCCCCTCTCCGGTCAATTAATTCCCAACATCAAAACATGAAAAAGAAAGAACAACACTACCGCGTCTCTGACTTTGAAAACGCCATCCGGAAATCGGATCTCAATATCCTGATTTCAACAGTCAACTATCTTCCTGATTCTCTCTACGTAAAAGAGATAGTCGGATTTGTCGAGCAAAATAACCGGGGCATCAGGGTTACCTGGAATAATGCCGGCAAAGCATTTGTAGCAACTGCCAGAACACCAGAATTTGATATTAACCTCTAATTCTTCAAATATGAAAATACATTACTTCTATAACCATGAACAGGGAGGTTTCGGTTTCTATAAATTAGAACTTCGGGCCTATCTGGAAGAAAAGGAATATTCAAGATTAGGAGAACTAAGATTAAATTTTCGTTGTCTTGAACACCTGAACATCCATATTTCGAAAAATCAAAAAGCCTTTCAATCAAATGATTTCACACATCGTTACGGTGCAGAAAACTGTTTATGCCATTTCAGTCATTCTGTTCGAGAATTAAATGAAGACATGAAATCCTGGGGTTTATATCCCATAGACCGGAGAAACTATGAAAGATTTCGAAAAGTTGGTATCAAACTATACCAAAATACTGATCTAGTCAACTTCTCAAACTTTACCGGCCCTCAAAAAAGCATAGGACGTGTCATAATTGGTGATTAACTTATAGAATTTGAGTTATGGAGAAAATTTACATGATAAAGTACACTCTTACCAGAGTCCCGAAAAATAAACTACAAAAGAATATCGATAAATTATTACGGGTCGATGACCGTTTTCTGTTAAAAGAATCAGATTTTGATAAATACAAAAAATCGGTAGACGAACGAATACAGAAAGCCAACGAAACAAATCGCAGGTGTAAACCCGAGAATAATTCCCTTGAAATAAGATTTAAGTTTAAGGATTTTCCTGACGATCGGGAACTCTTTATAAACGATTCTATGTTTATTCTGAAATTTTTGGAAATAAAACCAGAAACAATAATCGATCACCATCTTTTAAATATTTAACGATTTAAAATAACTCGTTATGTTCGGCAAACAATGGACTAATACAGAGGACGATTTTATGAGAAAACATTATTCTTCTGAATCGAATTCTGCAATCTGTGAAAAACTGGGAAGAAGCCTCCGGAGCGTATATTCCCGCGCAAAAATCCTGGGACTGAAGAAAAGCCCGGAATTTATGCAGGAACAATGGCAAATGTTGGCCGTGAATTTACAGAATAACGGAAGACGTTATCGTTTTTCCAAAGGAAATATTCCGGCGAATAAGGGAAAGAAAATGCCGGCAAATGTTTATGAGAAAGCCCGAAAAACAATGTTCCGGAAAGGAAATATCCCGGCCAACCATAAACCGATCGGATATGAACGAATAAATGCAGATGGCTATATAGAGGTGAAAGTTGCAGAACCCAACAAATTCAGATTAAAGCACCGGGTGGTTTGGGAAGAGAATTTCGGGATTATTCCTCCGGGATATAACGTCCAGTTCCGGGACAAAAACCGGCAGAATCTGACCCCGGATAATTTATATCTGATCAGCCGGTCAGAACAACTAAAAAAGGAAAATAGCATGTATGCCCGGTATCCGGAAGAACTGCAGCGGGTTATCCGGATAAAAGGAGCACTACAACGTCAAATAAATAAATTCAGGAAAGATGAGTAATACAGGAATTACTTTGGTAGATGTCCGGAAAGAAGCTATGGACGCTATCCGGAAACTGAAAAGCGGGGATATCGATGTAAAAACAGCTGGCGCGATAAAAGATTTACTGAATACGGTAGTGGACACAGCCAAAACACAGGTGGCTTATATCCAATCGATCCCCAATACAATAAAAGAACAAATGTCTGTGAATGAAGTAAAAGCCATTGCCGGAACTTTAGTAGACCGGGATGCAGAGCTGGATTGTTCATTAGCAGAAATCCGGCAAAAACAAAAACAAATTTACAAATAAAGAGAAAACCGTTTTAATCAACTATCAATGAAAAAAGAACTCTCCCGCAACTGGGAATATATAACAATCAGAAGAGATCCGGCCAGAGCAGAGTTTATTTGCAAAAATCTTCAGCGATGGGGATTCGAAACATTCATTCTGAAGCATAAAACGGTAACATCTCCACTTCGCTGTTATGTATATGTCAGGAAAAATTACGGAAAAAACAATGAAAACGGCCGGTATAAACAGTGAGTTATATGGGCTGTTAATTCTTTTTGACCGATATGTCCTCAAAGAGAAAAACGGAAAATTCCAATTTAGCGGTGAAATATTTGAATACCATTTTGCATGTGAAGTACCGGCCGCAGAATTGGTGACAGAAATCGGCGGATTCCTGACAACGATTCCCAAATACATGTGGAATCTGAAAGAGCAGGACAGCAAAATTCAAGGAAAATGAATGTAACAACGTAACTATGTATGTAGAACAGCAAAACATATTGGATGCCACAAATGGTGGCCTGGATATCATCCTGTATTATTATCCTCAGGCCCGGCAGGCCTTGGAAACAAGGGAAAAGAGATTCAAGATACGGGAAGAAAGAACGCCTTCAGCTTCTCTGAAACAAGCCGCTGACGGCAATTGGCTGGTAACCGACTTCGGAGACGACCAGGTCCCCCGCAACGGTATCCAGGTATGTGCCCGGGAAGAAGGAAAAAGCTTCCGCGAAGCGATAGCCCTTTTAGCCGGCCGGTACAATATCGGTGCCCTCAGGCAGAATATCAATAAGCCGGATGTGGAATACCGGGACGCCCGGAGCGATGAAGAAGAAGGCAGCTATTCCTTTGAGGTCAACGACACCATTTCCGACGATGAATTACAGGTTCTCGGTCCTAAGGTAACCAGAGATGTTTGCAGAAAATACTACGTCTTTTCCCTCAGGTCGTTTACCTACATCAAAAACCGGAAAGCCCGGATCACCCGCGCAACGGAAAACTATCCTATTTTCCTGTTCGATCATCAGGACTGGAAAAAAATCTATCAGCCGCTTAATCCGGAAAAGCAATATCGTTTTTCCTATGCCGGCAATAAACCGAAGGATTACATCAACGGCCTTCACCAGCTCCAGAAAGCGTATGAAGATTCCCGGAACAAACAAATGCGGGAAGATCCGGAAGGCCGGGAACAGGAAAAAGAAATAGAAAAACTTCCGGAAGCCGTTTTATGCAGTGGCGACCGGGATTCGCTCAACGTTGCCGGCTTTGGTTATCACGTCCTCTGGCTAAACTCTGAGACAGCCCGGCTGACAGAATCCCAATACAAAATAATTATGCGGTGCGTGGAAACTTTATACGTTCTTCCGGACATCGACGAAACCGGTATCCGGTCAGCCATCCGTTTGGGATTGCAATACCTGGATATCCGTTTTATCTGGCTGCCCGAATCATTACGGGAATATAAGGACAACCGCGGTAAACCCCGGAAAGATCTCCGGGATTATGTAGAACTCTATCCGGACCGGAAAGACTTCCAGAAACTGATGAATGTAGCCATGCCCCTGCGTTTCTGGGATGAAGTGACAAAGGAGGACGGAAAAAGATACTACTTCAACGATGAACACGCCCTGTTCTTCCTGAATGCAAACGGCTTCGGCCGCATCGAATATAAAAACACCAAAGGTAAAAGCATTTTTGTCCGTGTCGAAGACAATGTGGTACGGGAAGTGGAACCCGAAGAAATCAAAGATTTCATGCTGGAATTCATGGAAAAACGCTATCTGCCCATTCCTCTCCGCAATGTGGTTCGTAAACCTAATCAGCTTTCCGAAGCCACCCTGAAAGGACTGAAGAAGCTGAAACTGGATTTTACCGATTATGATGCCGAATCCCAGTTCCTGTTTTTCCGCAACAAGACCATAAAAGTCACCGGAGAAGAAATCAGGGAATTCCGGCCCGGAGATACATCACAGTGCGTTTGGGAAGAAAAGGTAATCCCGCACAATTTCCGCCTCCTTCCTGAGCCCTTCCGGATCACCTGGAATAAGGATAATGATACTTATGATATCGAAATTTATAATCAGGACAGCTTATTTTTCTGCTACCTGATCAATGCCAGCCGGGTACACTGGCAAACGGAACTGGAAACCCGACTGGAAGAAAAGGAACCGGAATACCGGAAAAAATACCTGCAGGAACACAAATTTTGCATCGACGGGGAATTACTTTCTCCGGAGGAGATCCGCGATCAGAAAGAACATCTCATCAACAAAATGTTCGCAATCGGGTATTTGCTCCACCAATACAAGAACCGGGCACGTCCCTGGGCAGTATTTGCCATCGACAACAAAATAAGCCCGGAAGAAGAAAGCCACGGCCGGAGTGGTAAATCATTCTGTTTTTCTGCCCTGAATATCTTTAAGAAATCGGTCACACTGCCCGGCCGGAATCCGGAGATTACAAAGAATCCGCATATTTACGACCGGGTGACGGAATATACAGACTATATTCTGGTAGATGATGCCGACCGGTATTTACCGTTTGAATTCTTCTACGACACGATTACCGGCGTGATGACCGTCAACCCCAAAAACAACCAGTCGTACGAAATTCCCTTCAGCAAATCCCCGAAGTTTTGCTTCACATCCAATTTCCCGCTCCGGAACTCGGACGATTCCACCGAAGCCCGGGTATTGTATACGGCATTTTCAGACTATTACCATGAGAAAACCGAACGCAACAACTACAAGGCAACCCGGAAAATAGCCGACGATTTCGGGAAAAACCTTTTTGACGATTACAACGAAGAGGAATGGAATGCCGACCTCAATTTCTTCGCCCAGTGCCTCAGGTTCTATCTTTCGGTCCCCTCCCCCCGGAAAATAGATGCTCCGCTGAAAGATGTAACCCTGCGTAAACTGCTTGCCGACATGGGATCGAACTTTAAAGAATGGGCCGATGTCTACTTTGATCCGGAAGGAAACCACGTAAATGTATGTATTGTCCGCGAAGAAGCCCTGGAGGATTTTGTAAAATCGACAAAAACAACCCGCTGGACAACCAACAAATTCACCAAGTCCCTGAAAGCCTATTGTGCTTACAATGGATATACCCTGAATCCGAAGGATCTCCAGAACTCCCAGGGACGTATCACCCGGAAGATTGAAGGTACTCCTAAAGATATGATCTATGTTAAAACCAAAATCATTGATCCGGTAGAACTAACCGAAAACAATATGAAAGAAAAACTGAAAGAAGACGATAAACCGTTCTGATGGAAACGTCCGGAATATATCGGAAAAAGGTCATTGATTTTCTTGACCGGATGCCTGTTGGTTCTGTGTACATCATCGACCATATCTGCAAGGCAGAGAACAAGGATATGTTTATAGAAATAGTCAAAGAATATATCACTTCAACACGTCGTGCCTACAGTAACGGAATCGAATTTACCAGCGACTATTCCCGGATCCGCAAGATGGATGTCTCAGGACTTCCGAAATTGTATTGAACCTTAGCTATTTTGATCCGTATAGTTACAATTGCCGTCCTTCCCTATCAGACAGGGGAGGGATTTTCTTTGATCTTAACGGCTTCCCCCTTTTTCCTCTTAGAAAAAATACCGGAAAAAAAATGTAACTCTGTATCCATTCGCTGAAACTCCAATAAACACAAAGGTTACAAGGTTACATTCTTATTTTTTAAAGGATACAAGGTTACAAAATAAAATGTAACCAACAGAAGGTTACAAAAGGTTACATTTTTGCTTTTTTTCTGGTTACAAAATGGAAATAACCGGACGGATGGAGTTAACACAAAGTATAACAACCATTTACAAAAACAATTTCACTCAGGATACACGGTTACACTTTTTTCCGGTAAAAACTGAATTAACGTGTTAAACTTCTCTCCGTACTTTCGCCGGAAGGTCCGATTTTATAACTTTATACAATAAAAGAAAGTCCATGACCAAAAACATCATCACGATCGATCTTCCTCCCCATCTGGCAGATTATTGCCGACATGAATTCGGGGTGGATAACGAAGGAAACATCATCCTTCGCCGTTCCCATGATATCGGCAAACAGATATATTCTCATATTCTGACATCCGATCTTCCCCGAAAGCAACTTCCGGGTTTACACCCTACCCTTTTTATCATTCCGGTCACTAAATCCAATCGTTATATCCTGGGATCCCGTTTCCTTTATATATCACGATGGGGTGAAGAAAAGATTCAGGACTATATCGAATCAGATTTCAATCAACGAATGCGGATCCTGTTTGAAGCCGGTTACCGGAAAAACTATTCCCAGAAGCAAATCATTGAAGCCATTCTCCAGGCATATAACATCAAAAACACATCACTCAATTACGAGGCTGTGAAAAAATCTGACTACCGGAATCAGAAAAAAATACGCCGCTTGGTATTCGATGACCTGCAAAGCATTGTAAATTAATAGAATATAAAATATTTCAGTGTTTTTGCCGGAAAAGCAGGTAAAAACATTGCGCAAAAACAACAAATTGTCCCGATGCGAAATCTTTCTGTTATCACCACCGTCCGCCTGGCCCTGTTCCGGAACTGTCAGCTACCCTCTTACCCGGTATCCCGGATAAAATTATCGTCCATTTTACACACGGGTTACCATTTTGAAGTCATTCCCGGCATAAAACCCCTATCCTGTTCCTTCGAAGAAACCGAAAAGGATTCGGAGGCCGGCACCTGCTTCGAGAAAAAACTGAAATTCGAACTATCCAAACTCCGTCCGGAGCTTTCTGCCCTGCTGGACCGCTATGCCCATAACCAGGTCGTTGCCGTCATCACGGATGCCAACGGATATTCCTGGCTGGTCTGGCCGTTGATACGGACCATAAAACGAAGTTTACCCGGTACGGCTAAAAAAGCGAACCTCACGGAAGTAAATTTTTCGGGCAAAGGAATCTGGGAATCACCCTGCGTCGAGCTCGACTCATAGTCCTTTCTTTCCGGCGGCTCCCGTTGTAATATTGACAGTCAGTTACACTTCAGCCGCATGAAACAATCTTATTATAAAATCAGCAACAAATCTGCCGGAGAAGCCGAAATCCTGATCTATGGAGTGATCGGCGACAGCTGGTGGGAGGAATCCGTTACAGCCAGACGGTTCGTCACCGATTTCAAGCAACTCGAAAAAACCTGTTCCAGGATAAACATCCGGATCAACTCTCCGGGCGGATCCGTGTTCGACGGTTTGGCCATATTCAACGCAATCCATTCTTCCCAGGCTGATGTCCACACCTATAACGATGGACTGGCCGCTTCCATGGGTGCCGTCATTCTGCTGGCCGGACAGACCGTACATTCTGCAAAAAATGCCCTCCTGATGCTTCATTCTCCCCTGGGTGGAGTATACGGTACTGCCAGGGATATTCAAAACTACCTGACCGTATTGGACAAAGTGAAGGGATCCCTGATTACCTGCATCTGCACGAAATCCGGAAAAACACAGGAAGACATCGAATCGAAATACTTCGACTTCGAAGATCACTGGCTCAGTGCTGATGAAGCAATAACAGAAAACCTGATCGATGAGATCGAAGAACGCGAAGCCAAAGTACCGGAGAATATTACCTCGATGACCTATTCCGACATTGTCAACCAGTTTAATGACCTGATGAAACCGGATCCGAAACGGTTCAACGTACTCTCCTGGCTGAATAATCTCTTGACAAATACCAAAACAAACGATGAAATGAATCTATCCGAACTGATCAAAATCTGTAACATCGATGCCAAGGCATCGGAACAGGATGTGCTGGAGCACATCAAAAATCTGATAACAGAGAATACAACTCTGAAAACAGAGAAGGAAACGGCTGAAAATGCCTTGAAAACAGAACAGGAAGCCCACGAAGCAACCAAAACGGAACTGTCAGAAGCCCGGCAGCAAATAGAAAACCTGAAAAAGGCCCCCGGTGACCGTTCCGATGAAGTGAAAAAAGAAACCGACGACACCAGGAAAGAAACCGTCGACCGGCTGAGTAAAGAAGACATCGAATTTTTTGCAAATCTTTAATGCCATGCCAAATACAATTACTGAAAAACTGATTGGTTCCGCAGAAAAATACCGGAAACAACTTTTACAGCTTCCCGCCATAGGGGTGACGGAAGCCCTGGTGCACATGACAGGCCGTCCCGGAGTGATCCACAAGGAGACCACCAGCTGGATGACCGGTGACTTTGAGCTCCGTCCGTACAACGGTGAAAAAAATGCCGGTAAAAACGTCGGATTGGATGCCCGTACGCTGGAAACATTCCTGGGATCCTGTGTCGAAGAATTCGACCCGAACATCCTCCGTTCCACCATTTACGGTCAGCTGTATGCCAAAGGAGGAAAAATCGAAGACGAACAGATCCACAAAGGGATCCTGATGAAGATCATGAAAACCCTGATGAAAAAACTGAACAACAGCCTGTTCACTGCCGTCCGGAACGAAAACGGTACGAAAACCTCAGAATTGTTCAACGGTTTCGATACCATTACTCAGAAAGAAATTACCGACGGAAACATTAGTACAGCCAAAGGGAATTATATCGAAATCGAGGAAATCACCTCCCAGAATGCAGTGGATATTCTGAAGTCCGTTTACCGGGCCGCTTCGGATGAACTGAAAAACGAAGAAACAAAACTATTCATTCCCCGGACGGTATACGACGCTTACTGCGACGACTATCAGCTGACCGTCGGTGCAGCGCCTTACAACAAGGCATTCGACAAAACCTTTGTAGAAGGCTCCCAGAACATGTGCGAGCTGGTACCGCTGGTATCGAAAAAAGGTTCCAAATTTTTCCAGTTAACCACTAAATCTAATATGCTTTACGGTTACGGAAACGGTGTCGAGAAAGAAACCATACGCGTGCGCGAATGTGATAATCCCTTCCTGCTGCAGTTCGTTGCTGCCTTGTTCTTTGGAGTCGATTACGAATACATCGGAGAAGAGAGATTATTGGTTGCAAAACAAAAAGATTCTATCGGTTCATAAGAAAGGAGGAAACTATGTCTTTATATCAGGATTTAAATTGGGCTCAGGGCAAGAAGAATCTGCCTGGTCTTCGTGGCGTCGCTTACTTTATCAACAAAAAAGATATCGTCAAGTGGCCGGTATTGGCTGATGAAGGGGAATCGGCAACTGCCTGTTCCACCTATGTCGGAGATTTCGAGCTGGCTGCTGACGCCAAATGGAAAAAAGTGGACGTGATCCAGCGGAAAAACTCCCTGACATCCGAGCCTCAGGGCGAACGCGAATCAACGACCGTTCTCAATAAATTGTCAGTGAAGCATGCCGGAACCGACGAAGAGGCAATCGCATTGCAGCGCTACGGTAACCGGGACGACCTTGTATGGCTGGTGCAGGATATGAACAACCAGAAAAAATTCCGGGTAGTCGGTTCCCCGATTTTCGACAACATCACCAAAGTTTCCCTGAACCTCGGTTCCGAAGCCACTTCCGAAAAAGCCACCACCATCGAGGTCGAAGCTACGGATGAATGTCTGCCATTCTACACCGGAAAAATTGTAACCTCTGAAGGTGACATGAACGCGCCGGATCCTGCTCCGGAAGGTAGCGTGTAAACTTGTGTTTCTCATGATGATGAATCCCGCTGCTCCGGTGGCGGGATTTTTTTATTTATAAAAAAGTAGTATCTTAATAGTAATGTTATAGTTATCCGTTTGATATATGGATTTTTTGTCATAATTTTGTGTCGAGAAACAGTCACAGATAACCCTATACTTATGTCAGGCTTCCCTTTTAATGAACGTAAAGCACTTGCTGCAGTTCTTTTCATACTAAAAGAAATGGGAGGTAAGGTTGATAAACACAAACTTGCCAAGATACTTTATTACGCAGATGAAAAACATCTGTGCAGATATGCACGTCCGGTTATAGGGGATCGTTACATAGCTATGCCTTATGGACCTGTTCCTTCAAGTGTTTATGATGGTGTAAAAAAAAGCGCTGGTTTCCCGCTTTTTCAGGATGCCCTGGATTCCGACGGCAATGCGGTCATATCTGACCAAGAGCCGAATATGAAACTTCTTTCCCAAACAGATGTCGAGTGTTTACGCGAGTCAATCCAGGAAAATAAGGATTTATCATTTTGGGATTTGGTAAATAAATCTCATAAAGAGGCTTACAACAACGCCTGCGGGGGTACAATATCTGTTCTTGACATGGCAAAAGAGGCGGGAGCATCAGAGGAAATGATAGAGTATATTAACGAGCTAATGTCCGACTATCAACCCATTTGTTGATTATGCCAAAGTTAAGCGAACTACTTTCTGCCAATAGTAACTCTGTCAATGTTACGTCATATTCCATCGCTCCCGGGGATGTATTCAAGGTTTTTGATAACCGGACAACACCTCCGAAGATTAAATATCATATAGTAGTAGGTATTAGTGAGGAACGTATATTATTAGGAACTGTAAGAATCAACAGCAATATAAATATTAATGTTTATCGGGATCAGGCTTCTCAGTATCGATGCATTAAAATGAAAGCAGAAAAGTATGATTTCCTGGAGCATGACTCCACAATTGATTGTAATCATCTTATTACTCATAATTTGAAGGACATCAAAACATATATTAATTCTCATCCGGATGTTATATTAGGCGACATTACAACAGAAGACCTGGAAGATATAAAATTGCGAATGTTGGATGCACCGACTATAACAGAAGAAGATAAGGAAATATTTGGGATATCCCTTAACTGATATACAGGAAATAGAATCCCGCTGCTCCGGTGGCGGGATTTTTTATTTGCTGTAAAGAGCATCTATAAAAATTCGTTGGCACAAACAGTGCTTTCTTATAATCTAACTAAGTTGCAAATCATACGTAGAATACTATGAGGTTTATATAAGGAAAATATAAATTTTATAGGAGTATTATATAGTAATTATAAAATTAATATCTTTGCAAAGAATGGAAGGAAGCAGTAGACATACCAATCAAATTATAAATTCGAATATGCTAAACCCTATAGATAACCAGATACGCAACCTCTTAAAAAGTGGGTTGGAAACATTGGAACAACAATTAGATTCTGATATTTATACCTATTATGGTCCGATAGATGATTCAATAGTCCCACTCATTAAACATACTATTGAGCAAATAGCTAAAGAAAAAAAGCATACCCGTTTAAGTATCGTATTGACCACGGGTGGAGGAAGTGCAACCGCTGTTGAAAGGTATGTTAATATTATTCGGAATTTTTATGATGAAGTAAACTTTATCGTACCGGATTTTGCTTACAGTGCAGGAACCATATTTTGTATGAGTGGAGATAATATTTACATGAATTATTACTCTGTATTAGGTCCGATTGATCCCCAAGTAATGAATAAAGATAAACGCTGGGTACCAGCTTTAGGGTATTTGGATAAGATTAACGAATTGATAGAAAAAGCACATAAGGGAACTTTGACAA
>OLIT01000219.1_pt1 | contig 60082 bp, 57 predicted proteins | sample 1601341 | NCBI WGS metagenome assembly OLIT01 (sample SAMEA2452121, study PRJEB22498) | human gut metagenome | biome: human feces; feature: human gut; material: feces | place: Australia | collected 2012
TTCAGAACGTCGTGAGACAGTTCGGTCCCTATCTGTTGTGGGCGCAGGATATTTGAGGAGCTCTGACTCTAGTACGAGAGGACCGGGTTGGACATACCTCTGGTGAATCAGTTGTGTCGCCAGATGCACTGCTGAGTAGCTATGTATGGATTGGATAAGCGCTGAAAGCATCTAAGCGCGAAGCCAGCTTCAAGATGAGATATCCTTACAGGGTCGTTCGAGATGAGAACGTTGATAGGTTGCAGGTGTATAGTCGGTGACGGCACAGCCGAGCAATACTAATTACCCGAATGTTTACTTTAAGCGGAGTATATTCTTCTTTATCTTTCCGGTGTAAATGTCAAATTCTCAGCGGAGGCTGTGGGTTGTTGGGATATGTAACGGGAACTGAAGGAATTGTAATGAAACAGGATAAAATCCTGAAGATATTAAAAGGTGTCTATAACCGGGGGGATCCACCTCTTTCCATTCCGAACAGAGAAGTTAAGCCCCTGAGTGCCGATGGTACTGCCTTATGGTGGGAGAGTAGGTTGGCGCCGAATTGTGAAAGCGAGTTACGAAAGTGACTCGCTTTTTTTTATCTGATTATACTGACTAAACCAAACAGATACTGGCTGAAGAAGAAGGAGGGAAGGTAAATGCATTGGGTATGCCCCCTCATGTTAAGCCCCCTTTTAGAAACACTATCGCATGGAATTTCATTTGTCAAAAATGTCGATCCTACCGGACAATTTTTGAATGATAGTGAACGAGTCCCTTGTCAGGTGATTGCTGTGATTGAGGATCTTCCACAGAACAGTCATTTTAATTTTGAATATCTGGAATCCATGACTCCGGATGTAGCTGATTATGATGGCTTGGAGTTCTTTATTTATCTGAAATTTAGGAAAGGTGTCCACTTAGAGAAGGCAGTAGAAAAATCTAACCGGGTCAATCGAAAAGTATTAGAGGGGTATAATACCTTGAAATATACAAACAGGGAGTGAGCTGGAACCTTTAACTTCTATTCATTTGTCGACTTTAGCCGATTTTGATTTTAAAACCGGAGCCGGGATGGTTGGGATTCTATTTATGAGTTGTATCGGATTATTGATTTTATTTATTTCCGTCAGTAATTTTGTCGTCCTTTTTATGGTACAAGGGGAAAGACGTTCTAAAGAAATCCCTTTTGGGTATGAGATAAAATATATATACCGTGTCGGGGATATTGGTCTGGATTGCTTTGCTTGTTTGTATAAGTAGCTGGAAAACTATCATACGTAATCCTTTCGAAGCTTTAAAAGCTGGGGAATAATATTCAATAACTGTTGACAAATCTGGAAGGAGTGATCGAATCAGTCGTAGTTATCTGATTTTCTTCCGGAGGAGACACTGAATTTTTTCGTTCAGCTTCATAATAAGCGAAACTGAACAGGATGATCAGGATCAGGCATACATGGAGACAATCCCGTTGGCTTTGATATGATATTTTTTTCGACATCATGTTAAGAGTATATACGGTAATACTTTACCGAATGGTTTGTGTATAGATAAAATATTTGTTTGTCGGATTAGAGTTTTTTCTGAAGTATTTTATAACATCTGAAGTAAAAAATAGGTTTGTTTTGCCGAATTCCCCGTTTTTATAAATTGAAAAATATCAGAATATAATAGCTTTATTGAGCGGAATATTCTAATTTTGTTACGTGATTTATAAAAACTGCAAACTTTTTAAAAATAAAACCTATGAAATTTTTTATTGACACGGCTAATTTGGATCAAATCAGAGAAGCAAATGATCTGGGAGTGTTGGATGGAGTGACGACCAATCCATCGTTGATGGCTAAAGAGGGGATTAAAGGAGTGGAGAATTGTAAAAAACATTATGTCGATATTTGTAATATCGTCCAGGGAGATGTGAGTGCTGAAGTGATTGCTACCGATTATGAGGGAATGATAAAAGAAGGAGAAGAATTGGCCGCTTTGCATCCGAATATTGTAGTCAAAGTTCCTTGTATTGCCGAAGGGATTAAAGCTATAAAATATTTTACCGGAAAAGGTATCCGTACCAATTGTACTTTAGTATTTTCTCCGGGACAGGCTTTATTGGCTGCAAAAGCCGGAGCTACCTATGTATCTCCTTTTGTGGGCCGTCTGGACGATATTTGTAGTGATGGTATCGAGTTGGTTAGTAAGATCGTGGATATGTACAGTTATTATGGTTTCCATACTCAGGTTCTGGCTGCTTCGATCCGGAATACGCAACACATCATTCAGTGTATAGAGGCTGGTGCCGATGTCGCAACCTGTCCGTTGGCTGCTATCAAAGGATTACTGAATCATCCGTTGACAGATAGTGGACTGGCTAAATTCCTGGAAGATTACAAAAAGGTAAACGGTTGACGCTTCATGTATATCAAATTATTTGAGGATAATCCTAATACCCGGGATATCCTTAAAGTTGTAGAGGTGTTGAAAGCCGGTGGCATTATTATCTATCCGACGGATACAATTTATGCGATCGGTTGTGACATTAATAATGTCAAAGCTGTGCAGCGTGTTTGCCAGTTGAAAAATATCAAACCTGAGAAAGCCAATTTTTCGATGATTTGCCGGGATCTGTCGAATATCGCTGCTTATGCGAAAGTAAATAACGAGGTTTTTAAGGTGATGAAACGTAATCTACCCGGGCCTTTTACTTTTGTATTGCCGGCAACTAATAAATTGCCTAATGTGATGATCAATAGGCGGAAGACTATCGGTATCCGGATTCCGGATAATTATATCGTGATGTCTATTGTTGAAGAACTGGGTAATCCTTTACTGACTACTTCGGTTAAAGCTGAAGACGAGGTGGTTGAATATATGACCGATCCTGAATTGATTCATGAAAAATATGAGAAATTGGTGGATTTGGTGATCGACGGTGGTTTTGGACAGAATGTTGCCTCGACAGTTGTCGATTGTACCGATGATCGGATAGAAGTCATCCGGCAAGGAATCGGAGAATTGAAGTGAAAGCAGGAAGCAGAGGAGAAAAGAAATGAAGGCTGTTCCGGGTATATGGGACAGCTTTTTTTGGCATTCTTTTTGTCGTAGAAAAGAAACGTTTGATCAGATAGAACGTAATGGGATAGTAAAGGTTATTGAAAGGAGGTTTTTATGCTTTGGGACTGTATTTTTCGGTTATTGTTAGCTGGAGTTTTGGGAGGGGTGATCGGCTGGGATCGGGAGTATCGGGCTAAGGAGGCGGGATTGAGGACGCACTTTTTGGTTGCTTTGGGAAGTGCTTTGATTATGATTGTATCACAATATGGATTTGCCGATGTCTTGGCTAAGCCGGGTTATGGTTTGGATCCGAGTCGAGTGGCTGCTCAGGTGGTCAGTGGTATCGGTTTTATCGGAGCAGGGACTATTCTGATTCAAAAACAGTTTGTACGAGGCTTAACGACGGCTGCCGGTTTATGGGCGACTTCGGGTATCGGACTGGCTGTCGGAGGAGGTATGTATTGGATCGGAGTATTCGCCATGATTCTGACTTTAATAGGACTTGAATTTCTGACTATTATTTTTAAAAATGTGGGAGAACATAGTTCATTGCTGGTATTTGCCACTACCGATAAAGAAAATTTGAAGCGGGTGACCAATGAACTACATTTGAGAAATTATCGGATTGCCAGTTATGATATGCAACACGAGCCTCTCGAACATGCCGATTTATACCATGTAACGATGGTGATCAAGACCAAACGCTATCTGGATGAGAGTGAATTATTTCAGTTTATGCAAAGTTTGCCCGATCTGACTTTAGAACGGATAGCCTGATTATTTTCTCCAGAAAGCTTTTGTAAACAGCACCATGACGGTAAAGATCTCCAGACGTCCTACCAGCATTAAAAAAGCCAGGAATAATTTGGCAAAATCATTCAGGTGCGCATAGGAAAACATCGGACCGACACTGCCGAATCCGGGACCTACATTACTCATCGAGCTGACGACGGCACTGCAGGCGGTAATGATATCTTCCGTAAAGATGGTCATGATCAGACTCCCGATGGTAAATACAATCATGAATAAAATGGCAAAAGCCATAATCCCCGTCATTATATTGGGATGAACGCTTTTATTGTTGTATTTGACATTGATAATACCATTGGGGTGAATAATACGCTTTAACTCTACAAAAGAATTTTTAAATAGCAGATAAACCCGTACGACTTTCATTCCTCCGGCTGTTGAACCGGCTGAGGCTCCGACGAAAAGAAGTAAAAACAGAATCAAGCCTAACAAGGGGGGCCAAAGCAGATAATCGGCGGTTGCGAATCCCGTTGTCGTAATTAAAGTGACTACCTGAAAGGTGGCATCACGCATACTCTTCTCGAAATCTGCCCAGCCGATGACGTAAAGTCCTATACCGATCACAACGCTGGCTAGCACGACAAGCATGAAATAGAGTTGAAATTCATTATCCTGGATCAGTTTCTTCCAATTACCACGGATAGCTGTATGTAAAAGTCCGAAATTGGTACCTGCCATAAAAGTAAAAATGATGATGACATATTGGATATAAGCGGAATCCCAATAAGCGATACTATTTTGTTTGGTCGAGAATCCTCCGGTGGCCATCGTGGTGAATGCATGACAGATACCATCGAAGAGATTCATTCCTCCGAATAGGAGCAAAAGGGTTTGCAAAAGTGTCAGGATGGTATAGAGAATCCACATTTGCCGGGCAGAGGAAGTAAAGGTAAACGAAGTTTTATTGTGTGTAGGCCCTGTGACTTCTGCCACGTAAAGATCCCGTCCCTCTATTCCGAGACTTGGTAATATGGCGATAAATAGCATAATAATCCCTAAGCCTCCCAGCCATTGAGTCAGAGAACGCCAAAATAAGGTGGCATGAGGAAGTGCTTCGACATGATTCAGAATAGAAGAGCCAGTCGTGGTGAACCCCGACATGGTTTCAAAAAAGGCATCTGCAAAGGAAGGGATTGTATTCCCGATCATATAAGGTAGGCTACCGAAAAGGGAGAAGATGATCCATACCATCGTTACCATGAAATAACCATCTTTTTTGGCCAATACCCGGTCTTTGATTTTTATCAGTTTAGACAACAGGAAACCGGCACTCATGGTGATCAGGGAGGTATAAAAGAAAGCCGATGCATCATGTTCACCATAAATTAAAGCAATCAGGACACATAACAATAAGAAGGCACTCTCGATCAGTAACAGCCTTCCCATCAGATTGGCGATAAAACGAAAGTTTATCATCTTCTGAAAAAATTTATTGGAAATATTTAATTACTTTTTTGACAGCATTTTGCAGAGCAAAGATCACTACCGTATCCCCGGCCTGTATCTGCACATCACCTTTAGCTATAATGGTTTCGTCGCCCCGGAATACTCCTCCGACAGTAGCATCGTCCGGGAAGTGAACATCTTGTAAAGAATACTTTGTGATTTTAGACCCAGGCTGAGCTTCCAGTTCGAATACTTCTGCTTCTGAAAAAGTTAAAAATTTCAGATGGCGGACATCGACATTCATGGTGTAACGGTAAATATGGGAGGCTGCAATCAGTTTGGTATTGATTAACGTACCGATTCCGATATTTTCTGCCAGGTCGATGTAATCGATATTTTCCACTTCGGCTACACTTTTCTTGACCCCCATTTTTTTAGCTAAGAGGCAAGACAATATATTGGTTTCTGAAGAACCTGTCAGACTGATAAAAGCGTCTACATTTTTAATACCTTCTTCCCTCAGTAAAGTAAGATCTCGTCCGTCCCCGTTAATCACCAGCGTAGATTTTAGTTTGTCGGCCAGTTGGATACATTTTTCACGGTCTTTCTCAATAATCTTGACATGGTAATTTTTTTCCAGCAGAGAGGCTGTTTTTATACCTATTCTGGAAGCTCCGACAATTACTATATTTTTGATTTCAAATTGTTCTTTACCACATAAGGCGAAAACATTCGAAATAAAAGAAGGTCGGGTGACGATAAAAACCAGATCTCCATATTTCAATTCGTCGTTTCCCCGGGGGATGATGGTATGGTTGTGGCGTTTGATGGCAACGATCCGGAACTGATCGGCTCCATAGATTTCTGCCATTTTGATCAAGGTATGATTGAGGATAAGCGCATTATCCCAAAGTTTTATCCCTAGCAATTGCAGACGTCCGTCCGAAAACTCATGCATCTGCCTGGAACCGATTTGTTTTAGCGAAGCAACGATTTCTTCGGCTGCCAACCGTTCCGGATAGATCAGTGAATCGATACCGATAGAACGCAGGTATTCTGCATTTTCGATTTCCAGATATTCACTGTTATTGACCCGGGCGATCGTTCGTTTAGCTCCTAGTTTTTTGGCCAATATAGCAGAATTGATATTCTGATCTTCCTGAGGATTTACAGCAATATATAAATCACATTTTCCGACTTCTGCATCTTTCAGAGCACCGATTGAAGTACACGAACCGACGATAGAGAGGATATCGATCTGACTTTCCAGATCTTCCAGTTTATCCTGATTTGTATCGATCAGCATAATGTTGTGTTCTTGCCGGCTAAGCATCTTAGCCAAATGTGTACCGACAGCTCCAGCTCCGGCGATAACGATGTTCATTGTTTGTGAAATATTTTGATTTCATTTTATTGGATTGCAAATTTACTGAAAATAATAGATTAAGCCAGTGTTTATACTAAAACTTTATCGGAGGGAATACCGGAAGCTTCCGGTTTCTGCCGTGTTGATGAGGGTGAGATGATGCTGACGGCAAAATTTGTCCCATAAACGAATGTTAAATGCTGTATTGGAACCGTCAAGGACTATTTGTGCAGGATATCGGTGTTCTTCAGGAGAAAATATTTTTTCCGGACTGAGATTATGGGTTACGATTAGTATCTGACCTTTCGTTAGGGGAAGGTTTGAGGCGGAGGCGATTGTCAGAGTGTCTTTTAAAGAACAGAGCTGTCCGGAATGATAGCTGAGTCCGTTACCCAGAAAGCCTTGATGGTCGGGTAATGACCGGAGATTGTTCTGAGCGATATAGGGTTGCGTTTGCGGGAGGCTGTCGGAAGTCCGGAGTAAATAAGTATAATATCCCTTATAATTCAGTATGATAGCACTTTTTTGAGGAAGTTGAAATACGATGATTTCCTGGCGATTGGCAAGATAAAAATGGGAGGATATATTCCAGCATAAGAGAATAAAGAGAGTGAACATGGAATATCTTCTCCATTTTTTCCCGGGTTTGGTAAAATAGAGATATAGAAAAATCAAACTGATATAGGACAATAAAACAGTGGGAACAGAGGGATACAAGTGATGCAGGTTGAAACTGTAAGGAGCGAAGATATGCAGAAATCCCATGATTATTTTTTCTGTCACTTCCGGAATCCAGGCCAGGTACTGACTGAGTAGAAAGGGGAGTATCAGACAAAGCATGGCGGCATAGAGCAGAAAAGTAGCTAATGGAACCGCGACCAGGTTGGCTAAGAAGCCGTTCAAATTGATCGTATGGAAATAATAGGCGCTGATAGGAAGAGTCGGCAATTGAGCTGCAATTGTAATACAGCAACAGGCATATATTTTAGCCGGAAAAAGGGGGAGCTTTCCGGCAAATCGATATAAAAAAGGATAAATAGTCAGTATACCGGTATAAGCGCTGTACGATAACAGGAAACTGAGTGAATACAAATTCGAGGGATGAAACGATAAGGTTAGAAAAGCTGCTGCTGCAACAGAGTTCAGAGGGGTATAGGATCGGTTGAAATATTGACCGATATGAATAAAAGAAAGGATCGTTGCAGCCCTGACAACGGATGGGGATAAACCGGTGAGACAAACGTAACACCAAAGAATCGGGAGTACCACAAAAGTAATTTTACGGGAAGGGAAACCGATACTTTTGAAAATAAACAGTATAAATAAGTAAATAGCACCGGTATGCAGACCGGAGACCGATAAAAGATGGACTGTTCCCGTCGAGATAAACAGATTTTGTACCTCGCTGTCGAGGTCGTTTTTATATCCCAGACAGAGAGCGTTTACGAGTTGGCAACAGGTTGAGTCTGAAAATAACCGATGGGTCTTACTTAGCCATTTCTTGCGAAGGTGATCGAAAACGGTGTATAAATCGTCCGAATGACCGTTTTGCCGGATGGGACTAACCGGTAGTAGATGAAAAAAAACGTTTTTTTGTTTTAAATAGCGGGCATAACTGAATTCACCGGGATTGGCATTCTGTCGGAAAGGGAGTATACGGGCATTGAAATGCAGGGAGTCGCCAGGCATATAAATGGTATCGGTATAAAAATGACTGAGATAGTAGTTTTGATTGCTCACGGATAAGATCAGATTATGGTGTGGGAGTATTTCATTACACCGGCCATCGATGCGATAGATTTTGTCGGGAAAAGGAGTAAAAAGAGGCGGAGCAGAAATAACGAATCCGTAATTTAGGACCGTTACAATTAAAAATAGTTCTTTCCAGCCGGGAGACAATTGAAAAATGAAACTTAGTAAAACAAGAAACAGGCCGATGAAGAAACAATAAATAGCCGCTATCAACGGCATATCGATAAGAATACCTCCGATAAGAGCCGCTAACAGATAGATAAAAGGATACTTATAATTGAAAGTTACACCTGCATAAAATAATTGAAAATTTTTCTTGTATAAATTACGGAAAAATTTTCAATTATCCAATATTTTGAGCGGTTTATTTGGGAAGAATTACCCGATAAGCAGGTTTGAATTTTCCGGTACTGATATTATTCAGCTTATTTTTCAGAATTCTCTTTTTTAAAGCAGACAGATGATCTGTAAACAGAATACCTTCCAGGTGATCATATTCGTGTTGGATGATCCAGGCTTTAATACCGCAAAACTCCTCTTCGTGTTCTTGTCCTTGCTCGTCCATATAGCTGATTCGTATACAGTTGGGTCGTTTGACGTCTTCGTGGATGCCGGGGATACTGATACATCCTTCGTTGCGGCTGATTTCATCTCCCCAACGTTCGAGGATATGCGCATTGATAAAGGCTTTTCTGAAACCTTTACAATCAGGATCCATTTCTTCGAAAGCATTTGCATCGACAACGAATATACGGATATTTCGTCCGACTTGCGGAGCTGCCAGGCCGACTCCGTCTGCTTCGTCCATCGTTTGGAAAAGATCCCGGATGAATTTATCCAGTTCGGGGTATTCGGGGGTGATATCTTCTGAAATTTTACGTAAGATCGGGTGTCCGTAGACTACTATAGGTAAAAACATATATGTAAAGCTTTTAAATTTTTAAATTCCGTTGTTGTTCCATGTAAGAAGTCAGGATAATGGTTGCACTCATCGTGTCGATTAAAGCTTTATCCTGACGTGTCTTTTTTTTGGCACCTCCTTCTAAGAGGGCTTTATGAGCCAGAACAGAAGTAAAGCGTTCGTCATACATGACTATGGGGATATGCGGGAATCTGCGTTTCAAACCACTCAGGAAAGGCTTGATATAGGTCATACTTTCCGAGTCGCTGTTATCCATCTGTTTGGGGTGACCGACAACAAAAAGATCTACTTTTTCATGGGATAAATATGCTTCCAGAAATCGGAATATCTCTTGAGATAAAACGGTTTGCAAGCCTGTTGCTATAATTCCGCAAGGATCGCTCACTGCTAAACCGACTCTTTTTTTCCCGTAATCGATGGCCAGTATTCTTCCCACGTTCCTATTTATTTACGATAACAAAGATATCTTCGTTTTTATTTTTCATAAGGTATTGTTCTCTGGCAAATTTCTCGAGATTATCTTTATTACTCAATAATTCCTTCATTTTCCGGTTATCTTCTTCTATCTTATTCTGGTAGTAAGCTTTTTCTTTTTTCAAAGTAGCGATTTTTCCTCGCAATTGCATTTTACCTACCAGGCTGTTCCGGTCAAAAAAAGCAAGCCACACCAAAAAAATAAGCAGGGTAATGGTATATTTGTTCATTAATCTGCTCACCCAAGCGCTGTTACTCGTGTTTTTATCCTTTTCTTGCATAGTTTTGCAAAGATAAGAAAAAACGATCAAAGTTCCGATTTTGCGCCGCATAATTATAAAAATCCACGGAATAATTATACCTGTTGTTGATTATCAAACGTTTGCAGTTGCTGAAAATCGTCATTTTGCTATTTTTCGAACAGCTTATTTTCCTAAATTTGTAGAGGAGGATGTGCTCCTGAAAGTAAAGAATATGAATCTGTCGTCTGGTTTTAGTTAAGAAATAAAATGAGAACGATGAAATTAGAAACAATTTAAAAGGAAATATATGGAAGAAAAGAAATTAGCTGTGATTGCTTTGGGGGGAAATGCCATACTGAGAGGCAATCAGAAAGGTACTGTCGAAGAACAGAACCAAAATATCCGGGAGACTTTGGAGAATCTGATTTATCTGGTTCGTGAAGGGTATAATCTGATTATTACTCACGGAAACGGTCCTCAGGTAGGAAATATCCTGATGAGTGACGATGCCGGAGTAAAAATGTATGGGTTACCTCCCATGACATTAGATATGTGTGTGGCTTATTCACAAGGTGAGATCGGCTATATGATCGAGAGAAATTTGCGGAATATACTCCGGGAACACGGACTTACCCGGCATGTTGTTTCTATGATTTCTCAGGTTGTTGTCGACGAGCACGATCCGGCATTACAGAATCCGACTAAACGGGTTGGTAGAATTTATACCCGCGAAGAAGCCGATAAATTGGCTGCAGAACATGGATGGATTTTTAAAGAAGAGATTAAAGTAGAAGGAGGGTGGAGAAGAGTAGTACCGTCTCCTGCTCCTATCGATTTTAAAAATGCTGCTTTGGTAGAACGGATGGCTCGTTCGGGAAGTATTGTGATCACCGGTGGAGGTGGCGGTATCCCTGTATATGTGGATGGGGAAGGAATGTTGCAGCCGCTCGAAGGAGTGATCGATAAGGATTTGGCTTCGGCAATGATCGGAGCAAGGGTGAAAGCCGATGAGTTGTATATTCTGACCGATGTCCCTTATATTTATAAAGATTTCCGTAAACCGACCCAAGAGGTTTTGGAGTTCCTCGATTATGCCGATGCGATGAAATATCTGGAAGCCGGGACTTTCGGAGAAGGAAGTATGGCACCGAAGATCCGGGCTTGTCTTTCTTTTGTCGAGAAAGGTGGACAGAAAGCGGTAATCACCGAAGCTACTAAGCTGGAAGATCGTCGTTACGGTTCTAAAATTACCATGCATTACGATTAAGAATAGGTGTACGAAATTAGTGTTAGAATTAGTTTATTTTTTATACTTTTGTCCATTACCAGGATTTTGGAATCTGAAATTTACAATTTAAAATAAAGAAGATTATGGCTTTTAATTTAAGAAACAGGAATTTTCTGAAGTTGTTGGACTTCACCCCCGCAGAGATTAAATACATGTTGGATCTGGCTGCCGATCTGAAAAGAGCAAAATATGCCGGAACTGAACAGCCCCGTTTGAAAGGTAAAAATATCGCTTTAATATTTGAAAAGACTTCAACCCGTACCCGTTGTGCTTTTGAAGTGGCTGCCTATGATCAGGGTGCTCATGCCACCTATCTGGGACCTACCGGATCGCAGATAGGTGTGAAAGAATCGATGAAAGATACGGCCCGTGTACTCGGGAGAATGTACGATGGTATCGAATATCGTGGATTTGCTCAGGATGTTGTTGAAGAATTGGCTAAATATGCCGGTGTACCTGTTTGGAACGGTTTGACCAATGAATTCCATCCGACTCAGATCCTGGCTGACTTCCTGACTATGTCGGAACATACCGATAAACCCCTGAACAAAGTAACTTTTGCTTATTTGGGAGATGCTCGTTTCAATATGGGTAATTCTTTGATGGTCGGTGGTGCTAAAATGGGTATGGATGTTCGGATTGTTGCACCTAAAGCTTTACAACCGGCTGCAGAATTGATCGCTACTTGCCAGGAGATTGCAAAGGAAACGGGTGCAACGGTGACTGTAACCGATAATGTAGAAGCTGGAGTGAAAGGATGTGATTTCTTATATACCGACGTATGGGTATCTATGGGAGAACCTGCCGAAGTATGGGCAGAACGGATTAAATTGTTGATGCCTTATCAGGTGAATGCAAAAGTGATGGAAATGACAGGAAATAAGAATTGTAAATTTATGCACTGTCTGCCCGCTTACCATAATCTGGAAACTCAGGTAGGTCGTGATGTACATAAACAATTCGGCCTGAACGGTATCGAAGTGACGGAAGATGTATTCGAATCTCCGAATTCTATCGTATTCGATGAAGCTGAAAACCGTATGCATACGATTAAAGCTGTGATGGTTGCCACTCTGGGTGACTAAAATGAACTCTCGGCAAAAGAAATGTGTCAGGTTTTCCCTGGCACGTTTTTTTGTTTTCAGTAACCTAAGGTTAACTTATCTTATTGGTCCTGCTATTTCTTTTTGGAATTTATAGATAGCAAAAGTACTGGCAGGAATGGTTTGCTACAGCGTTTTGCCGGAAAATTGAATCGGAAATTCGTCCGGTTGGATCAAATTGGACTGCTCCAGGGTGTTTTCTAGTCTCGGTTCATTGGACCGGAGTTGGATGCAAGTTCCGTTTGTCAGTCTTTCCTGGGGGTTCAATCCGTCGAAATTGAATGCCAGCTTCTGAGGTTGCCCGGAAGTATTGACTACCTTCACAATAATTTCCCGGGTATCGTTATCCCAAACCGCGCTGGCAAAGAGGCCGTACTGATCGTCATTGCCGGCAACAGGCTTTTGATTCATCGTTAGGGGGAGTACCTGATTACCTTTATTTCTCGAAAATAGTTGTTGTACATAATAACTACTAGTGCGTACGGCATGTAGATTGTCGAACCAAATCATATCCGGTCGCCATTGCCATCCCTCTGTACGGGCAAAGAGAGGTGGTGCATAAGTGGCCATGTGGATTACGTCGGCGTTCCGTTCCATTCCCGTCATAAAGGCTGTTTCCAAAAGTGCTGCATTGAAATGATTCCATTTTTTCCCCTGACCATGACAAGCATACTCTCCTGCTAAAACTTTAGGACCTTTACGGTCATATCGATCATACCGGTTACCTTGGGATAAAAAACAGCTTTCCGGTCTGTAAAAATATTCGTTGACCAGGTCTACTTGTAGGCGTTTTATTTCCGGCCATAGATAGTCGAATTGATCTCCTTCGGAATTCGGACCCGAACTGCCGATAATCTGAATTTCCGGATAGGTATTCCGGATGGTCCATTTCTGCCCGTATTTTGCCCCAGGTTGTACTCGGAGTCGGAGTACCGTTAGCGAACTCGATCAAATCCAAAGCATTCTGAATATAAGGAGCGAGATCGTCGGGAGCTATGTGAGCAGAAGCATCGTTATTCTGGAACTGGCAAGCCGGGCCATAGCTTAAAACCGGAAGTGGTGTCGCTCCGATTTCTTCGGCTAATTGGAAAAACTCAAAAAATCCCCAACCGTAACTTTGGTAATTTACAGCTTCTTTCCCGTCAGGTATACGTGTCCAGACGCTGAAGCGGTATTGTTCTCCTTTTTTTACACCGATACCGAAATAACCTTCATTTTCCAGGCTTGTCCATTTATGGGGATAACCGGAGGGAGAGAGGCGAACATAATGAGGGTTGTATTCGAACGGACCGTCATTCTTTACTTCTAGCTTTCCGAATGTTTGCCAGCCCATCAAAGATTAAGGGAATTCGAAAGAGCGGTTTTTGATTAATTCTGCATACAATCCTCCGTCTGCACCATAATTGATGTCTTCAAAAAAGAGACCGTACATGGTAAGCTGAATGGGAGCTCCCGGTTTGTAGGTCGAAATGTTCATTTCGTGGATTTGACTTTGTACCAATAGGTGGGCGGACAAAAATAAGCCTGTAAATAATCTGTTGAGTTTTATCATTGTTTGGCAAATTTTGAATTTTATGTAATAATACATTCAAAAATTTATTTTTTAGGTAGAAAAATACTTGTAAAAGGTCAGTGTATAGCTAAACATTATAAAAAAGTAATTTCAACACTTATATTTGTTGTGCTGAGGGAGAAGGGATAATCAGCATAATTTTAAATCGATGAATTGGGGGAAATGTATAATTTTAGGTATATTGCAGACATAAATGTAAGGCAATAACCTTTGAAATTGACTTGAGCAAAAGCAAGTTGATAGGGGGTGGATAATTTTTTAGAAAGATGAGGAACGTTTGTATTTTTTTGCTTATGGTATGCAGTCTATACGCTTGCAAAGAGGGATGCGGAAACAAGGAAGTGAATGCAGATCTGACGATATCTTTTCCCCCTTCTGTTAACATACCTATCCTGGAATATATCGATACTGTAAAATACTTGAAATTGGAAGATAAAGACGAAGCTTTACTGGCTTATGTAAATAAAATGGTTTGCAGGGAAGATAAGATCTATCTGGGGGATTTTTCCAATCACAAAATAGTTGTCTATGATACAATAGGAAGGTTTCAGTATGTGATCGACCGGCAGGGGCGTGGCAGTGGAGAGTATCTTCAGATCAAAAGTTTTGCCGTCGACGACTCCTGTCTTTATGTGTTAGATACTTTTCTGCCCGGTCTTCATGTTTTTGACAACCGGACGGGGGCCTATGTTGCCAAGAAAAAAATGGCTTTTATTGCTTGGGATTTCGAGACTTTGAGTCGGGGACGGATGATTTTTACTTTTTGTTTTTTCAAAGATGGGCATTTACCCCCCTCTCAACCTTCTTATCGTCTTTTGATTACGGACAACGATCTGAATATTATTCAACGCCTGTTGCCTTTTGAGGAAGAAGGCGATCCTATAGGAAAAGAGGTCTATTTTACTTCAAACGACCGGGAAGTGGTTTTTAATTGGTGTATGAACGATTCGTTCGTTATACTGGATAAAGCAAATCCGGATAGTCTGAGAAGAATCCGGATCGATTTCGGTGTGAATCAGATTCCGGAATCTTACCGCGGGGACTATGACTTGATAATCGGAGGTTCTTGTAACTATATATACGAAACTCCGGTTGTTGACGGAGACTATATCGCAATGGAAGTAAGGAAAAAAGATTTGGACGAATGTTATCTTTTTCATGTACCGTCCGGGCAGTTGCTTGCAAATCCTTCCGAAGTTTCCTCTCCTTATATGGCTTTTCCGGATTGCTGTGATACTCAGGGACATTTTATCGAAGCGATCGTCAATAAAGAGTTTTACGACGAGCACGTCGAATCCGGTTTTCCCCGGGCTGATGCAGAGTTCGAAAAACATTTGGAGGATGGGATGGCTTTGTTAATTTATAAAATGAAAAAGTAACTCGGGGTGCTAGAAATACTCCGCGGTTAAGCTTAAAAATATTAAACTGTCATCGAGACTTTAGGGTAATCCTTTATAACCATAGTGTCCATGCGTTTACAGATTTTGCGGGTAGGTATACCGTTTGTTTGTCTCCGGTACGAGGATATATTTTCGATATCATTTTATTTGTTTTTTAATAGTGTTTCTTTTCAGATAGACGATGGATTGTAAGGCCAATAAAATTACAAAAAGATATTCAGCCGTTAAGTATAGCGTTAGTGTGGTATTTGTACTGTTATTTAATCCATACAGATAAATTAAGTATATGCCTGTTGCGATGGCCTGAAATATAAAAGTGATCTTTGTTTTTCCGGTACCACCGACTGCATTGAGGTAAACATAACCGGGTAAAGCAAATGAATAATTCAGCAATGTGACAACCAAAGGTGCAACAGCCGATTGTATCAATGATTCATCGGTTGTATAGATTCCTATAATCGATCGGTGGCAGATCAGGACAATGCCAATCAAGGGGATACCGATGGAATACCCCAATTTTAGAATTTTTCGGCAGATAGGGAAGAGATTTGCTTTTTCTCCTGCTCCTATGGAATTACTGACTAATGCTCCGGTGGTGACAGCGAAGGAATTAACGATGACAAAAAATAGAGCGGAGACACTTCTGGTGATGTTAGAAACAGCTAATTCGGTTTTACCTAAATGTTCGATACCTACAAAAAACAGGAACCAGGGGGCTACACTGATAAAAGCATGAAACATGCTCCATACCGATAATTTGAGTACTGCGATGAGTAATTGTCCATCATAGACTGTCCGTAAACCATATTTTATTTTGTCTATTTTTATCCACATATAGATGCATAAGGTAATGAAAGAACCTCCTTCTGCCAGTGAAGAGGCGATAGCCGCTCCGGATATGCCTAAATGCTGCATGAATATCAGAAAGTAGTTGAGAGGAATATTGATCCCTATTGCAACGATAGCTGCTCCTGATAGAGCCCGGGTATACGTTATGCCGACAAGGAAGGAACGTATAGCTAAAAAAGGAAATGAAAACAATAATCCCAGGCTACGCCAATCCAGATATCGGATAATTGCCTGGTAAATTTCGGGAGAATTGATCGATCTTTTGAAAATGACTGGCGAAACGATATGTACCGTTAGGTAAAGAAAGAGGGCTAGTCCCATTAGAAACAATAACCCTTGAAAAAATATTTTGCCTGTTTCTTGGTAATCTTGTTCTCCGTTTTTTCGGGCAATCATCACTTGCAATCCGATACTGAATCCGAACCCAAGCATATAAACGGCCAGATAATAAATTCCGGCAATGGCAGAAACTCCTAATTCTATTTCTCCGACATGGCCTAAAAAGACTGCATCTGTAATATTGATCAGTTGTTCCATTAAAATGCTCATCATCACCGGAAAGTTGATGAGCCAGATTTGTTTATAGGTATAATTCATCGCTCAACTGTAAATAGTGCGGTCTGACTTGCTGTACACAAGCAGTTGCCTCAGTTCGTAAATTCATAAATAAAAGGATATAAAACTCAGGACAAATTTTTGGAAATATTTGTCTGATAGCTGAATAGCTTTATCATGTGGAGCTATTCGTCGAGCGTAGCTATATACAGAGTTTCATTGGAAATGAATACTTTTTGTTAAGCGATTGCAGGACAAAAGTATAGAAAATAATTCTGTTTCGATGATCGTGTTTCCAACTTTTTTAGAATCGAGTTTATTTTATTAAAAACAAAAATAACTTTGCAAAAATGAGAAAAGAAGATACATACACACTTTTAGGGACACTATTTTCGGATACTTTAGCTTGGGTGAGTGGAAAAAGAAAAAGTCCCAAAGTATTAAACCTCAGGACTTTTCTTATTTTTTTCCGTCTTTATCAGGCGGTGCGGACGGGACTCGAACCCGCGACCCCAGGCGTGACAGGCCTGTATTCTAACCAGCTGAACTACCGCACCTTTTTTATTTATGCATCAAACAACCGCTGTTGTTCTCAATTGCGAGTGCAAATGTAGGACGTTTTTTTGAATCTGCAAATATTTTATCAAAAAAAGAGAAGAAATTTTGTGGAAATTATTTTGTCGCTGTAATAAGAAATTCAGAATGAGAAGGTTGAATAGAACAATGAGAAATGGAAAATAAATCTTGGGAAAAAATGTGCTTTTTTGACTTTTTCATTAACTTTGGCCTTAGTTAAAACAAATAATAAACTGGATTTGTTTTCAGGTTAGTCCGGTGACAGACTAATGTGTAAATATTTAAAATTATTAAATCTAAATCATTAATAATGAACGTACCAGCAGAATTAAAGTACACCAAAGAACACGAATGGATTCGTGTAGAAGGTGAGGAAGCAGTTGTAGGAATCACAGACTATGCTCAAAGTCAATTGGGCGATATCGTTTTCGTTGAATGTGAAACAGTCGGAGATGCATTGGAAGCAGGTGAAACTTTCGGTACCATCGAGGCTGTGAAAACTGTTTCTGATCTTTATTTACCGGTGGCAGGTGAAGTGCTCGAATTTAATGAAGAGCTCGAAGGTGAACCTGAATTAGTGAATAAGGATCCATATGGAAAAGGATGGATTGTAAAAATTAAAATCAGTGATGAGACTGAATTGGATGGACTGTTGAATGCTGATGCATACAAAGCGATAATTTAAGTCCTTGGAATGAGATAATTAAGGCTGTATTACGTGTAAGTAATACAGCTTTTTTTATGTATATTAGGCAGACTAACTGATTTTTTATAATTTTGAATTTCTATTGAAATGAAATCTAAAATTTAAAGATATGACTTTGATAAAATCAATTTCGGGTATCCGGGGAACTGTCGGCGGGTATCCCGGAGATAATCTTACCCCGCTGGATATCGTGAAGTTTGTTTCTGCCTATGCAACCTGGCTGAAGACAGGTGCCGGGAAAAAAAAGGCTAAAATAGTTCTGGGTAGGGATGCCCGGGTGTCGGGCGATATGTATGCCAAATTGGTGGCTGCAACATTGACGGGTTTGGGACACGATGTGGTCAATATCGGTTTAGCCACGACGCCGACAACAGAGATTGCTGTGACTGCCGAGAAAGCGGATGGAGGTATCATTCTGACAGCCAGTCATAATCCAAAGCAATGGAATGCGCTGAAATTATTGAATAGCCGGGGAGAATTTTTATCGGCAGCCGATGGGGAACAAGTCTTGAAATTGGCGGCAAAAGAAGAGTTCGAGTATGCTGAGGTGGATGAATTGGGTACTGTTGTAGAAAAGGATTATACCCCATATCATATCGATCAGGTGCTGGCGTTAAAATTAGTGAATCGGGATGCGATAGCTCAGGCTGATCTTAAAATTGTCGTGGATGCGGTAAATTCGGTAGGAGGTGTTGTCATTCCGGCTTTATTGCGGGCCTTGGGGGTAAAAGAGATCATTGAATTGAACTGTGAGCCTACCGGACATTTCGCTCATAATCCGGAACCGATTCCTGAAAACCTGACTCAGATTGCTGCTAAAATGAAAGAATCCCGTGCAGACCTGGGAATCGTGGTCGATCCGGATGTCGATCGGCTGGCTTTGATCTCCGAGAACGGTGAAATGTTCGGTGAAGAGTATACCTTAGTGGCAGTAGCTGATTACGTATTGAAACACACCCCAGGGAATACCGTGTCTAATTTATCTTCTTCCAGGGCTTTGAAAGATGTGACAGAAGCTTATGGACAACAATATCATGCTGCTGCAGTGGGAGAAGTGAATGTGGTTGCCGAGATGAAACGAACGCATTCGGTGATCGGTGGAGAAGGGAATGGTGGTGTGATCTACCCGGAAAGTCATTACGGGCGGGATGCTTTGGTCGGAGTTGGATTATTCTTGTCCCATTACGTTGCCCAGAGCAAGAAGATGACCGAATTGAAAAGTACCTATCCGCCATATTTTATCTCGAAGAATAAGATGACCCTTTCCCCCGATATGGATGTAGATAAAATTCTGGAAGGACTGAAAGAGAGATATGCCACAGAAAAAGTGACAGATATCGACGGGGTAAAAATCGATTTTGCACAAGGATGGGTGCATTTACGGAAATCGAATACTGAACCGATCATCCGTATTTACTCGGAAGCTAAAGACGAGGCTGCTGCCAATCAACTGGCTGAGGAAGTGATTGCTGCAGCTAAAAGTACGTTTTAGAGCGTGAGAAATTGAACTGTAAGCAGTGACCGTAAGGCTTATTTATCGTTTCCCGGTTTTATCCGGGAAACGATAGGCTGTATATTATTCGACATATAATACCAAGCCTTTCAGGTATTCGCCTTCCGGGTGGTATATGCTTACCGGATGATCTGCCGGTTGGGTTAACTGGTGGAGGATACGTACTTTCCTTCCTGTGTTGGCTGCTGCTGTGAATACGGTCTGACGGAACAGTTCCTTAGTCATGACTTGTGAGCAGGAGAAGGTGAAAATGATCCCACCGGGTTTGACGACTTCAATGCCTTTCCGGTTCAGTTTTTTATATCCCTGGATGGCATTGTTGAGTACATTCTGATGTTTCGCGAATGCCGGAGGGTCTAGAATGATCAAGTCGTATTTATTGTGAGATTGTTCCAGAAATCTGAAAGCTTCTTCTGCAAATGCTTCATGCCGCCTGTCTCCGGGAAAATTGAGTGCTACGTTTTGTTTGGCCAATTCGATCGCCCGGGTGGAGACATCTACGGAATGTACTGATCGGGCACCTCCCCGCATGGCATAAAAAGAGAAACCTCCGGTGTAACAAAACATGTTTAAGACCTGTTTATTACCGGCATATTTTTCGAGCAGATGTCGGTTTTCCCGTTGGTCGATAAAAAAACCGGTTTTCTGGCCTTCTAACCAGTCGACATTGAATTTTAACCCATTTTCCTGTGCTATAAAATGATCCGCTTTTCCGTATAAGTAACCGTTATGTGGATCGATCGCCGCTTTGTAGGGAAGGGTAGATTCCGATTTATCGTAAATGGCGGTTAATCTGTCTCCTAAAGTTTCGAGTAGGGCCCGGGTGATATTTTCCCGTTCCAGGTACATACCTACGGAGTGGAATTGAACGACAGCAACACCGGCATAATAATCGACGACTAATCCGGGAAGATTGTCGCCTTCTCCATGGATCAACCGGAAAGTATCGTTGTCTGCTCTGTCGGTCAAACCGATAGCTCGGCGCATGTGATAGGCTGCTGTAATTCGTTGTAGCCAAAAAGAATAACCGATTTCTTCATCTTCAAAAGTGAGAATTCGGACTGCGATAGAACCGATCTGGTAATGCCCTGTCGCCAGATATTGATTGTCCGAACTATAGACTCTGACCAGGTCTCCTTCCTGTAATTTCCCCTCTGTTTTGGCGATTGCCCCTGAGAATATCCAAGGATGATAACGAAATACCGAACGGTCTTTTCCTGGTTTTAGTATGATTTTATTCATGAGATGAAGCATAACTGATTACTGGACTGCAAAAATAGATAAAAAACTTTGATCTGTTTCTTTAAAAGTCGATATTATAACCCTAAAACGAACGATTGCGTAATACACAAAGAATATTTGAGAGATAGTTTCTTGTTTTTGTTGGAAAAGTTCTTAAAAATTCATAAATTGCGAATATTGTCGGGGTATGTAATTTTGAGCTGAAGTGCCCCCTAAGAAGTTTAATACGATAAATACAAATAGATGAGACTTAAAGTATTGGGTTCTGCTGAAGATGCTTTGCGTGCAATGACAGAACAATTGATAGAAAAAATGAATATGCGGGGAATCTCTCCGTTCCATTTAGCATTGTCGGGTGCCGGTACGGCCCAACAAATGTTCGGGCTTTGGATTCGGGAATACCGGGAGAAAATAAAATGGGAGCAATTGAGGTTTTATTGGGTGGATGAGCGATGTGTTTCTCCTGATGATGAGGAGAGTAATTTCAAACATGCGGATGAATTGTTGTTCCGGCCTTTGGATATTCCACATGCCCATGTCCATCGTATTCATGGCGAACGGGAGCCTGAAGTAGAGGCCGAACATTATTCGGAATTGGTGAAATGGGAACTACCCGGATATGCCTCTTGTCCTCGTTTTGACGCAATCATTCTGGGAATTGGAGAAGATGGACATACTGCTTCTATTTTTCCTTCAACGCCGGAATTACTAACGGCAAAATGTTGCTATAAAGTATCCCAACATCCGGAAAGTGGACAGAAAAGAATTACAATGACAGGTAGTTTGATATTGAATGCGAAACTACTTCTTATCCCTGTATTGGGAAATGCAAAGACAAGCATTTTACAAAGAGTGATCAATGCAGAAGAAAACTCGGTCCTCCCTGCGGCTTATATTATCAATCATGCGCCGGAAGCGATGATCTTTACAGATTTGCAAGTAAGTCTGGAGTAAAAAAAAGCATTTTGTATTCTGAAAGTCATATACCTCGGGTCAGGATACCGATGGGGTGGAGATATTGATATCTTCAAAACGATAGACTATCGTATGTATTTATCTGCCGGAGGTATATGTGCTGACTTTTAAAAGAATACAAAATGCTCTTTTATTTAACATTCAAGCATTTCTTTGGCTTTTTCCAGGATCGTAGTATCGTCTAATTTTACTATGCCCCCATTCGGACCTTGCTCGATATGTAAACCGACAGCCTTGCCCTCATCATAATGGTCTCCACCGAAATAATTACGTACTGTTTCTACGTCGAGTCCCAGTTCGTCCGCAATTTTTTGCATACTCCCTGAGGGCAACATGTCTTTGATTTGTCTCAACTCATTGAAGGTAATCATTGTAGTCATATCTCAAAAGTTTTATGGTTTATCAGTGGAATAAATATAGGACTAAATCTCTGAATAAACAAGTAAAACGTTTGCGAATTTCACATAAAAAAATTAATAAAATCAATTATTTGTGTAATCTATTGATATTAAGTGTATTTCTGTAATACTCAGAATGTCTGTGAAAATTGTTTCCTTACCGGATAACTTTTTGTACTTTTGTAGAGAAAAAACAGGATCGGTCGGATCTTATCCGACCGATGAATTGAATTTCTAATGCATTGTATACATGACTTTTAATGAATTGAATATTAGCAAACAGATCTTGATGGCTTTGGAAGATGCCGGATTTGAACAACCGACACCGATTCAGGAACGGGCTTTCCCTGTCATTCGTTCCGGAAAGGATGTGATTGGAATAGCCCAGACGGGGACCGGTAAAACTTTGGCTTATCTGATTCCTTTGCTGATGAAACTTCATTATGCGCAGGGAAATTACCCACGTGCATTAGTGATTGTACCTACCCGTGAGTTAGTGGTGCAGGTATGTGAGAGTGTAGAGTTGCTGACGGAGTATATGGATATCCGTTGTGTCGGCATTTACGGAGGAACGAATATCCGGACACAGCAAGCTGCGGTATACGAGGGAGTCGATTTGTTGGTAACGACTCCGGGACGTTTTATGGATATTTATATGAATGGCATTATCCGTACCCCTCAGATTAAGACTGTGGTTGTCGATGAGGCTGACCGATTGATGGATATGGGGTTTATGCCTCAGCTCAGAAGTATTCTTGAGGTAGTACCCGAGAAGCATCAGACTTTACTGTTTTCCGCGACCTTTTCAACTACAATTGCTGAATTGGCAGCAGAATTTTTGGCTCCGGAACCGGTCCGGATAGAGACAGGTAACCCGACGACTCCGGTAGAATTGGTTACCCAGCTGCGCTATGATCTTCCTAATATTCAGACTAAAATCAACTTATTGAAGTTACTTCTCACGGATAAAGAAGAATTTCGCAGGGTCATGATATTTACCGAAACAAAGAAAAATGCCGATCGGATTGTGGAGAGACTGGGCGACCACTGGAAGGGGGAACTGAGTGTACTGCATTCGAATAAGGCCCAGAATTCCCGATTAAATGCTTTGAAAGCATTTAAAGAAGGAAAGACTCGGATCATGGTTTCTTCAGATGTTGCGGCACGTGGAATCGATGTGCAGGATGTCAGCCATGTCATCAATTTCGATATACCTTCTATTCCTGAGGAGTATATCCACCGCATCGGACGTACTGCCCGTGCCGGAAAGGAAGGAACGGCTATCAGCTTCGTGACAGAAAAAGAAGAGCCGAAATTCGAAGAAATCGAAAAGCTGATCGGGCAGCAGGTCGAATGGGCTGCCTTACCGGAAAATCTGGTGATCTCAGATGTCTTACTTGACGACGAAAAAGTACAGACTTCGAATATTGTCTATCAAAAAGGTAAACCGAAAGGTGGTGGAGCTTTCCATGCCAAATCAGCCAAAAATAGTAAAACGCCCCAAAAAGTACGTAAAGACCGAACCAAAGAGGGAAGACGGAAAAAGTAGGAAAGGCTGAAAGCAATAAAGCTAAATGCTATAGGCTAAAAGCTGAAAAAATAATTTTAACTTTGCGTCATAGCCTCTAGTCTTTAGCTTCTAGCCTCTAGCCTCTAGCCTTTAGCCTCTAGTTTTATCACTTTTATTGTATTTCTGCCTTGACGATTTTTGAAATCTGATCTCCTTTCAGGTCCGACGAAATATAATGCTCTAAAATTTTTCGGGCCAGATCGCTGGCTGTTGCTTGGGGAGGACAGGAGGTGGCTGCACTATTGATCAGCGTAATGATATTATCCTTGAAATTGACCGTGACCTCCCAGGCATTTTCGCTTAAATAAAGCTGCTGGGAAAGATTATATTCAAATTCTTTCCGAATTTCGTTGATCAGTAATAATTGATATTCCTGATAAGGAAGAGAGGGAGAAAGGGTACGGGGGATAAACGAATCCGGCTTTATTCTTTCAATAAATAGAATAATCCTTTCATAAGCTAATAATTTCAGATTAAATAGCGTTTGTGAAGTAGACGACGTATTCGCTTGCTTTTCCTGAGTAGTTTGCTGTACCTGTTTATTTACCAGAATTTCTAGTAAAGCAACAGCCTTCCTGACCAAGGGATACAGTAAAATAACAAATAAGACAAGGGGAATCAAAAAGTAAGTGGTGATGTTCATCGTCTTTATTTTTTGCAAATATAAAAGATATAGCTTGTTTTTAAAAATTTCTTATCGGCTGTTTTGAAAATAACTATTGAAGTAGTTGTATAATTATTTTTATAGTTGTGCGTTTGTGTAACGATACTTGGATGGGATAACTAAAAATGAGTGAATAATGAATAAAATGGAGGAATTAACGAAGGCAGAATTGCAAATCATACAAATCCTTTGGAATATCGGTAAGACTTATTAATATTATCCTTTGGTCAATCGGGAGGATTATATGGAACGGTATATGAATAGTGTGGTCAATAATTTTTTTAGTGGTTCGGTGAAAGTTGTAGTATCTTTTTTGTTCAAAACTTGTCATTTCTAAATTATTTTATATTTTTGCAATCGTATGCAACGCAGTGGAAACATATTGCCTTTAAACCGGCTTTTTCTGAATATTAAAAAGCGCGATGAGTTTAATTTCTGAAACTCATTTATTCTTGTTGTTCTATATTTTCTGTTTAAAAGGTCCTGAGGTGAGGATGTCTGTAAAGAGTTATAGATAACTTTTCGGTTTTGTTTTGTTATTTTTTGTTTAAAACTTAATTTATATTGTTATGGAATTACCATTTTCAGAATCATTTCGGATTAAGATGGTGGAAACCATCCGTAAAAGTACACGTGAAGAACGTGAACAATGGATTAAAGAGGCTAAATACAATCTTTTTAACCTGAAAAGCGACCAGGTATTCATTGATCTGCTGACCGATTCGGGTACCGGGGCTATGAGCGATAAACAATGGGCTGAGCTGATGTTGGGAGATGAAAGCTATGCCGGAGCCCGTTCTTATTATAAGATGAAGAATGCTATCAAGGAAATTCTGGGATTCGATTATTTCTTACCGACTCACCAGGGACGTGCTGCGGAGAATGTTTTATATTCTACCATTATCAAAGAAGGAGATGTGTTGCCGGGCAATTCCCATTTCGATACTACGAAAGGACATATTGAATTCCGGAAAGCTTTGGCTATCGATTGTACTATCGACGAAGCAGCTGATACGCAGTTGGAAATTCCGTTTAAAGGCAACATGGATCCTACCAAGCTGGAGGAAGTATTGAAAAAATATCCCAAAGAAAAGATCCCTGCAGTCGTATTGACCGTTACGAATAATACCGCCGGAGGTCAGCCCGTATCTATGCAGAATATTCGGGAAGTATCTGCCCTTTGTAAAAAGTACGGAGTGAACCTGCAGATCGATTCTGCCCGTTTTGCAGAGAATGCTTATTTCATTAAAACAAGGGAAAAAGGGTATGAAAACAAATCCATCAAAGAGATTGTAAAAGAAATGTTCTCTTATGCCGATATCATGACCATGTCTTCGAAAAAAGATGCGATTGTGAATATGGGTGGATTTGTAGCATTCAAAAGCGAAGAGTTGTGGAAAAAATGCCAGATGTTCTGTATCATGAACGAGGGGTTTATTACCTATGGCGGAATGTCGGGCCGGGATATGAATGCTTTGGCACAGGGATTGGATGAAGGTACTGAATTCGAATACCTCGAAACCCGGATTAAACAGGTGGAATATTTGGGGGCGAAATTGGATGAATACGGAATACCTTATCAGCGTCCTGCCGGTGGACATGCGATTTTTGTGGATGCCAAGAAAGTACTTACTCATGTACCTAAAGAAGAATTTATCGCTCAGACGTTGGGAGTAGAGTTGTATCTTGAAGCCGGAATCCGTGGTGTGGAGATCGGTTCGATATTGGCCGACCGGGATCCGGTAACCCGCGAAAACCGTTATCCCCGCCTGGAATTATTAAGGCTGGCTATTCCGCGCCGTACTTATACCAATAATCATATGGATGTAATAGCTGCTGCACTGAAAAATGTATATGATCGCCGCGAATCCATTACCCGTGGTTATGTAATTACGAAAGAATTTCCGATCATGCGCCACTTTACTGTCGAATTGGAAAAGGCAAAATAATTAGATTAACAACGATCGTAAAAAGGCGCCCCGCAAGGCGCCTTTTATTTTACCGGCTTTAAGTATAAAGCCGTAATTTATAAACTTCCGGTCAATAACTGATGAATCCACTTCTGAAGATTCCGGATTGTGAGGTGGGAACAAGAGTTCCGGAGAAAGTCAGGTTATTACCGTTCATCATCGGGTAAACCGTTGCATTGGCATAGTTACTGCCTGCACTCAGATTGACCACAACCTGGGCGGTTAAAGCGATTCCGTTCACATAGAAGGAATAAGTGATATTTCCATGTTTATCCGTATTGGTGGTGATTTGTGAAGGAGTACCCTGTACGGTGATTCCACCAAGACCGTTCGGACCAGCAATGCCGTTGAAAGCTAACTGTACATACACGGTATTGCCTTTAAATTGGATGAAGTTGGTATTGTCGGATACAGGTATAGCTGAACCTCTGGGGCCATAAAGTGTACTGGCCATTAATACCCAATTCCGGTCTTTCAAAGCATCTACAGCAGCGTTGAAAGCTTGTTGGTTAGCAACCTCACGGGCTTTCTTGCGAAGATCCCGCTTCACTTGTCGTTGTTGTTGTTTGGTTAGCTCCTGATAATGAGTCGGAGTTTGTGTTCCTTGTACCTGTGCTTCGCTATGGAAAGCGGGCAGCATAAATACAGATACCAGCAATAAAAATAATACTCGTTTCATAATAGGTCGTTTTTATTTAGTTGTTTTATATTATATCCGGTTATTCAGATTGTTATCATATATCACCGTTTATTAATTTCCCTCATATACGTGTTAATTTCTCCAATAGTTTTCAACCTGTATTTAAAAAAGTATAAAACTTCGTTTCTGTCATGTCAGTAAAAAAGAGTACTTTTGTCAGAAATAGCTGTTAGGAAAGGTTTTGCATATTTTATGCCATATTGGGAATGACGCTTCTAAAAAAATGATAAAATTGATTTTATAAAACGATAAATTCTGGCTATCATGGAAACTTCTGAGGTAATTTGCGCTGTATCGACGGCTCCCGGAATCGGAGCTATCGCAGTTTTGAGAATGTCCGGGACGGGTTGTATCGCTCTTACCGACCGGATTTTCGAGTCTCCATCCGGGAAAAAACTGACCGGCGCGAAAGCGAATACAGTGCATTTCGGCAGGATCCTTGAAGAAGGTTGTTTGTTGGATGAAGTCCTGGTGACTATTTTTCATGCACCTCATTCATTCACAGGGGAGGAGTCTGTAGAAATCGCTTGTCATGGCTCCTTGTATATCCAACAGCGTTTATTGCAGCTGTTGGTGAATCAGGGGGCCCGGCTGGCTACTCCCGGCGAATTTACGCAACGGGCTTTCCTGAACGGAAAAATGGATTTGTCGCAGGCAGAAGCGGTTGCAGACTTGATCGCCTCTTCTTCGGCTGCATCGCATCGGATGGCTCTGAAGCAAATGAAAGGTGGCTTTTCAGCTGAATTGATGAAATTGCGGGGCGAATTGTTACATATTACTTCCTTGCTTGAGTTGGAGCTGGATTTTTCAGAGGAAGATGTTGAATTTGCCGATCGTTCGGAATTGAGACGTATTGCCGGAAATATCGATGAATTACTGACCCGCTTGTGTAGATCTTTTTCTTTGGGAAATGTGATTAAAAATGGGGTACCTGTAGCTATTGTCGGCAATACGAATGTAGGAAAGAGTACCTTGTTGAATGCTTTGTTGCGTGAGGACCGGGCTATTGTGTCGGATATTGCCGGTACAACCCGGGATGTGATCGAAGATACGATCAATTTGAATGGAATCACTTTCCGTTTTATCGATACGGCCGGTATACGGGCCACCTCGGATGAGGTCGAAAATATCGGGATCGAAAGGACTTTTGCTAAAATCGGTCAGGCTAGTGTCGTCCTGTTATTGACCGATCTGAATCGGGGAGTAGAGTCTTTCGAAGAATATTATCATCAGGTGAAATCCCGCCTCACTTCGGATGCAAAGTTAATCATCGTCCTTAATAAAACCGATCAGGTGGAAGATTTATTGACGCCTCAGGAAACCATCCGGCTTTTTACCTCCGGTGAAGAGATTGTTCCGATTTCAGCCCGTACCGGAGCAAATCTGGATCGCTTGATTCAGGAATTGACCCGGACTGTAAATCTAAATACCCTCAATACTTCCGATGTCATTGTCAGTAACGTCCGTCACTACGAAGCCCTTCGTAATGCCCGCACAGCCATCGAGCGTGTGAACGAAGGTCTTGAATCCGGACTCAGTGGCGAATTCATCTCTCAGGATATCCGTGAGTGTCTTCATTATCTTGGTGAAATTACCGGCGAGATTACTACGGATGAGGTTCTGGGTAATATTTTTAAGAATTTTTGCATCGGGAAATGACGGCTTGTAAGTAGCCATAAGCAACCATAGCCAATTAGAAGAAAGTCGCTGATAACCAGCGGCTTTTCTTTTTATATGGTTTTCAGTCAAATCTGACTGGTTGCGGATTTCCAGCATTATTTTGTACCATAATTCTACCGCCGAACAATTAAGCGGACACTTCGCACTCATCATAGCGACATCTTGGACACGATGTGAGATGCTATGAGAATGAGCGGAACCGCTATAGAAGACACAGTGTGAGACGCTGTGAGAAATTGTGAGACGCGTTGAGACGAAATCGACGAAATTAAAGGCGACTAATATATGGAGGTACAAAGAAAATGCCAGTGGTGCGGCAAACCATTTATAGCACACACGATGGTAACACGCTATTGCAGTAAATCGTGCAATGAAAAAGCGTACAAAGAGAAGAAGCGGAAGCAGAGGTTACAGGAATACGAGGAACGGCAAAATGAGCCGCCCATGCAGGAAGTCGGAATCGTAGGAAGCAAGTTGTATCTCTCCCCTGCCGAAACCGCAACCCTTTTAGGCATTAGTCGCGCCACCATATACCGACACATGGCTGCTGGTATCATTCGGGCGTTGCAACTTCGCGGGCGCACCATTATACGCAAATCCGACATTGAAAAAATGTTCGACAATGCACCCGACTACAAGAAACGCAGCTATGGACGGAAACAGACCGTCCTCTATTACACCACGAATGAGATTCTGGAGAAATACCAAATCCAGAAGAAAACCCTGTATCGTCGTTGCAAACTATACAACATCCCAAAGGTTGAAGAAGGTAGCCGTGTATTCTACAACCGCACCCTCATAGACAAGTATTTTGCCGACCTTGCCGAAGAAATCAATCCGGACTGTTATTACACGCCGGAGCAGGTCATGGAAAAATACGGTATGAGCCGTAATGCCGTTGTCACCTTTGCACTACGGCACAATATCCCTCGAATCAACCGTCACCACGAGGTATATTATTCCCGTGCCCATATAGATGCGATTAAGGAAAAGCAGGAGAAGCTGAATCCTGATTATTATACCTACGATGAAATTACCGAGAAATACAGACTTACCAAAATTAATATCAGCTACTATGTCAACAAATACGACATCAAACGCTTCAAGCAAGGAAGCCGAACAATGGTGCTACGTTCCGAGTTTGACAAAGTCTATATAGAGCATCGTGATGGAACATATACACCCAAGAAACGGGAAAAGAAAAGCGACCTGCCAAAAGAAACCTTTGTAATCCCTGAAGGTTATTACTCATCCGAGCAAATTGCGGCAACTTATCATATGAACAGGAAAACCATTTGCAAGCGATGCCGTGAAAACGACATTCCTAAAATCAGTCATGGTGGGTTCAATTATTACGAGCAACTGTCAGTTGACAGATTCTTCGCCAAATATAAAGCTGCAGACAATATAAAGGAATGGATTAGTGCGGAGCAAATGGAGGAAATCTATGGTATGAGCAAAGATGCCAGATGCTCATTTGTACATCGCCATAAAATCCCGTCCCGTGTTGTTTATGGCAAAGTCCAATATTCAAAAGACCATATCGACATCATCAAAAGCGGAGGTTTCGACCAACGGGAAATGTATTACAGCGTAGCCGAAGCAATCGAAAAATATAACCTGCGTAGGGATGATGTCTACAATTATGCGAGGTATAACAAGATACGGAAGATGTATCACGGGAAGTCCATGTTCCTGTTGAAAAAGGATTTTGACAAGGTGATGGCTGAAAAATCCGGTATCTGAGAATTAATCTGCACAGACAAGAATCATTTTCATCAATGGCAGTCATCAGCATTGTTTCATTGTATTGGTTTGCAACAAATTAATCACCAATTATAAAAACATATCATTATGCACGAATGTAAAACTGTAACATTGAGGACAAGACCTCTAAAGAAAAACATGTTGTCGTTCTATCTGGATTATTATCCCGGTTATCGCGACAAAGAAAGTATGAAGGTAATCCGTCATGAATCTTTGGGCATCTACATCTATGCCGAACCAAAGAACCAACGGGAACAGAACTTTAATGCCGTCATGTCGGAAAAAGCGGAAGCTATACGATGCCGACGTTTTGAATCCATCGTAAATGAGCGGTACGATTTCTTTGACAAGAGCAAGATGAAAGGAGATTTTCTTGCCTATTATAAGAAGACACTCCGCAAGCACGACCAGAAATGGGAGTTCGTATATCTGCATTTTTTCAATTTCGTGGGTGGAAAATGTTCATTCGAGGAAATCGATGTGGACTTATGCAACAAGTTCAGAGAGTATCTGCTTAATGCGAAACAGCTTAGACGTCCTGAGCGTCCCATATCACGCAATTCGGCTGTGGGCTACTGGTCCACATTCAGAGGATTTCTCAAAATACTCTATCGCAACAAGTTAATTCACTCCAATGTAAATGATTTCTTGGACAAGATAGAGCCGGAAGATGTAGTGAAAGACTACCTAAGCGTAGATGAACTGTACAGATTGGCAGAAACACCTTGCAAAATACCGGTTCTGAAAACAGCCTCGTTATTCTCTTGTCTGACAAGTCTGAGAATCAGCGATATTCTCACATTGCGATGGGAAGAAATCGTGGACTTTGCTGCCGGAGGAAAATGCGTCCACACCGTCACTCAAAAGACAAAAACAGAAGACATCATCCCCATTAGTGACGAAGCCTTGCAATTGATTGGTTATTCTCCCGAAAAGACAGGGCTGGTATTCAAAGGATTGAAAAGATGCTGGACGCAATACCCCATGAAAGAGTGGATCCGAGCCGCAGGTATCACCAAAAACATCACCTTCCACTCATATCGAAGGACATTCGCCACTTTACAGGCTGCTGCCGGAACAGACATCCGAACCATCCAAAGCATCATGGCACACAAGAGCATCACCACAACCCAACGATACATGAAAGTGGTGGATAGCAACAAGCGAAAAGCCAGCAACAAAATTTCCTTGATCCGTAAGGATTAACGGTCATTATTACCTCTTTTATATGGTTAGAGTATGATTTTTGAGTATGATTCATATTCTAACCATAATTATTTGTGAATATCAGTCCAATAACCATTAGTATTTATGGTTATATGGAAATTAGTGCTGAACTTTACGCCATAAAATTGTAAACAATCACAACTATATGGAGAATAATATACAAGTTCAGAAAGCAGCTGATATCAGCAGTTTGGCTGGAGTGGTCATCGTTTCACTCTCGGCACTCACCGCATACAATATCGGTGAAAAGTTCAATCACAACATCCTATTTGATGCCACCATTTTTATTATCTCTTTGGTAATGCTTATTTTGACCTTTGCCATATTCCGCAAAGTAATGGCAGGGCTTTTTACGACAATCTCAAGTAGTACTACAAATAAGCAAGTACAAAGCGAATGTTCACAAGAAAGCAGCCATCAAAATGCTAATCAAGATTCAGTAGAAGAGGAACAGATACCTGATAGTTTGGAGAGATATGAGAGCATTCTTGTGAAAGAGCAACTGAAGGAGGTGAAACGAAAAAGGGACACCATGATAGCTATCCGTGAGTATGTAGTGGAAAAGACCTCGAAATATCTCTCAAAAGAGAATATCAGCACACTATTCAGGAATATAGAGTGTATTGCTGAAAACCGGGTTAACGATTGTCAGCCAATCCATTCAACGAAAGAAGCAAAAATCAGTTCTCCCTCTTTAAGACACTTAGCTTGGAATATCGGTGAACGGCTTGGAGTCTCTCGTCGCGACAGAGCGATATTCATTAAGTCTTCTTTCCCATACGAATTGCGCAACGCCGATATAGAATATCTGGAAGCCAATTTGCGTGTCAATGTCCCATGCGACATTCCTATTGACGTGCCGGACAAAGGAGATTTCCACTTTCACAATAATACTTGAAAATTAAATCGTGCAGACGGTAATCATTGTTCCGCCTGACAGATTTCTGCAAAATTTCATTCTGTTGGTTTGCAGCATATTAATTCTAATTATTGAAGATATGAACACAACTGATTTGACTTTTAATGACCTGCCCAAAGTGGTAGGCGAACTCTGCGAGAGAATCGCAGGAATGGAAAATTTACTTAGGGACACTCTTAACCGCCAAAGCGAACCAAAAGAGAATTTGCATGTACCTATGACGGTACAGGAAGCCTGTGCCTATCTGAAAATGCCAGTCTCCACCTTTTATTACAAGATAAAGAAGGACAACATTCCGGTTATCAAACAAGGAAAGCACCTTTATATCTATCGTGACGAGCTCGACAAATGGCTGGAGGCATCACGCAAAACTTCAGTACCTCTCACCTATGAGGAAGAAAACGAAGCGATGTATGCCTCACACCGTCGCAAGCCTAATCCTAAAAACTGGTAAGTATGGAAACTGCAACACCCATTGAGGATTTTGCTCAAATCACTACGAGATGGCAAGATACTATGCTCAGTTTGGAAAAGGTGTACGAACAGGAACCGGAAGTCCTGAGTATAGGCGGAGTGGCTATCGGAACATTGGGAAATTTCAGTGCATCCATTGGCAAGGCAAAAAGCAAAAAGACCTTCAACGTGTCGGCTATGGTGGCAGCAGCTTTGTCCGGAAAGGAAGTCCTTAACTACACAACGGATTTTCCTGATGGGAAAAACCGCATCCTTTACATTGACACAGAACAGAGTCAGAATCATTGCATGATTGTAATGCAACGTATCATGAAACTAGCAGAGTTGCCGGCTAATGAAGATTGCGCCCGTTTCTATTTTCTCGCTCTACGCAAGTTCAATCCGAAGGAGCGTTTGGCTATCATAGACGATGCCATCAGTCAGATTGAAGGGCTTGGTTTTGTCGTGATTGACGGAATCCGCGACTTGGTTTATGACATCAATTCACCGAGTGAAGCCACATGTGTAATATCCAAACTTATGCAGTGGACTGACGAATACCAGATTCATCTTCACACCATTCTTCATCAGAACAAAAGTGATGAAAATGCCCGTGGACACATTGGCACGGAAATCAACAACAAAGCGGAAACGGTCATCCAAATCGAGAAAGACAAGGACGACAGCAAAATCAGCAAAGTGGAAAGTGTGCATACCCGCTCAAAGGACTTCCTGCCATTCGCTTTCTACATCAATGACCAATCGCTTCCCGAACTTCTGCCGGACTATGTGCCGACCAAGAAAAGTGCTGGTCGTCCCAAGCAAGAACCATTCTCCCCAGGTAAGAACATTCACGAATCCACCCATCGCAAGGCTCTCGAAATGGCTTTTGAGGGGAAAGAGACTATTTCGGGATATAAAGCTTTGGAAGAAGAACTGACCACTGCCTACGAACTGGCAGGAACAAAATTGAATCACAACAAGATTGTGGAAACAATTAAGTTTCTCACGAACAAACGGATGGTGGTTCAGGAAAGCCGTGGCATTTATCGCTTCATACCGGATTACCACTATTGACTCTCCACTTGACTTTATTCTCAAAGCGTGTATTCTTGTGTAAGTCAAAGTTAAGTGCAACGGCTGGTTTCATGATAATTCTCGAAACTGGTCGTTGCCGTCTTATTTCCCCAACCTATCTTTTTTAAGCCAAGGGCTTGCCCGTTGTACAAAGATTATCTTGTACGGGGAGCCTAATACCCCAAGCGACCAAGCGGTCGTTTGAGAGTGCCAGATATTTCAGCAAGCTGATTGGTGAGAAAAAGGCGTTATTTGAACCTTTTATCTTTATGCCAGCCTCGATATGTCATTCTTGACAAAGACGAAATCAACACGCCAATTTGCGTCCGGCTTGCCCGTTATACAACATTTATTGAGTTAGGGTAACTCAATACCCCAAGCGATGAATCGCTCGTGAGAAGTTGCCAATAACCATGCAAGCCGGATATGGTTTTATTGCAATTATGGAATGTATCAGCTCTCCACGCAATTATGTTTTGGTTGGGCTATCCTCTGTTTAATAGCTGGCAGGGATAAGCGCATTTCAATAATGCTTTTACGAACTCTTTTATGAACCCTACTGGTTCTTTTATGAACTCTTATGTGAACTCTTTTCCTGCTTTTAGGTTGATATCCCAGAGTAATGTCGGCCACCATAAATGCAGATACTCGATAATGAACACAGAACTATTGTCCGAACGCTTGCCAATCAGTCGAAACGAATCTGCCATATCTCTATGAATATTTTGCCAACCTCAGAATGGCACCGTAATCATTCCATATCTAATGGAGGAAGGCTATTATCCTCAAATCTATCAAAGTCTGATTGGAAAAGACGGTCTTGAATGATCCTGTATTTTTCAAACTCGGATTCAGCAAACTCTTTGGCATATTCGGCAGGAACTTTTCCGCTGTCCTGCAATATTGAGCTCTCAAATAAATTTATGAATTTGTCTATTCGCTTTGCCCAATCTTCCATTGTCATAGGGATATGACGCTTAGCCATACTTTCTGCCATATCAAGCGATGCATTGACTATTCTGCCCATTTCTTCCAATTCTTTTTCTCGCAAATAGTTCTTTGCAACGGACACATCAGTTTTGACAATTTTTCCATTCGGAGCATTTTCCCACGTGGTCAAACCCATGTGTTCCTTATTCGCATCGGCTCGTTCGACTATCAACTCCGCAGCGGTATGCCCATGCACAGCATAGTGCATTTTGTTCTGTACCTTCTTGAAAAAAAAGCGTGTTGTCGGAGCATCTTTGTTATAGTCTATAGCCGTAGCATAAATATCGGTCAGTTTCTGATAAAAACGACGCTCACTCAGCCTTATCTCCCTTATTTCGGCCAACAAATGCTCGAAGTAATCCACACCTAAGAAAGCCCCGTTCTCCATTCGCTTATGATCAAGCACATATCCACGGATGGCAAACTGACGAAGCACAAACGTACACCACTGACGGAACTGTGTGGCACGAACAGAATTGACTCGATATCCGACACTGATAATGGCATCGAGATTATAGAATGCCGTATCGTAATTCTTGCCATCCGAAGCAGTTGTTTCCATTTTGGAAATAACTGATTTTCCGTCCAACTCACCACTCTCAAAAATATTTTTAAGGTGCTTACTGATTGCTGGTACTCCTACATCAAAAAGCTGCGCCATCGCCTTTTGTGTTGCCCAAATGGTCTCATCCTTATACATCACCTGAATCCCATCCTCCTTGCCTTCAAGCATGAAGATAAGAAACTCTGCCGCACTATTTCGTATTTCTATGTTTTTTGCCATAACAAAATCATTTAAATTGTGACAATGGTTCACAAAACATTTTGTTAACGACTCTATCACGCATTAACTTCATGTCCGTAAAATTACGACATATATTTTGTGCGATTTCCAGATAGTTATCTGAACCATCATCTTTTTGGTAATAATATGGCTTTATTGAAACACAGTTTTTATGTTCAAACAAGGTGTTTAACAGCGTTCGGTCTGAGTTGCCACAAGAATGCCCCATGATATAAACTTGATATGGAGCAGATTCAATGAACTGAAGCAAATTACGATATTTTCCCGACTCTAAATACTTTATAGATTTGATGTGTCTTAAGCACTCATTATTTGATTGTTTAAGGAAATCTTTATAATCCTCATCAAGTTCATCACCATAGCCAAATATTATGCTATCGGGATTATTCAAGTCTCCATGAATATGATTTGTAGATGCAACTTTCAGATACCCATACTTGTCTGCTACTTCAGTATAATTAAAACTAAGTAGCATAATATTCTCAGGAATTATTAAATCCTTTAGGTAAATTTCATCTATCTCTGACGAGCTCACAAATTGCTTTCTGAGCTGTTTGATATCCTCTGCCATAAAGTGCCTGTCGCTACCTTCAAAACCATATCTACAAAGCAACTGTTGGTACACATTGTCTTGTTGGATTAGATAATCTACATAGTCATAGTAAACCTGTAATTGCGAAATACTAATATCATCTTTACGAATATTTCCATAAATTTGACGTAGTATTTCCGCATTGCACTTTATATTATCAGTTGTGATAGAAGAAAGATATTCAGCTAAAAGTTCTTGAATATAATGTAGCTGTTTATTGATTTCTGAAATTGCATAATCACAGTTGTCTGGACTTACAATCAAGTTTCGCAATAAATCATAATATTCCTTTTCTATGTCAACCCACCCTTTAGTTTCAATACAAGTACATATATTCTGAAAAAACGGAGACAACGAAAACTCATAAGATTTTGAATCATTGGCAATACTATCAATAATCTCTTTACCGGACGGTTTGTTAATAAACTTAGGAAGACAAAATGCAAAGACATTCCAACAGCGATTATCATTGTCTGAAGTAATTTTGATAGAACAAAGGCAATCCTCTGATATAGATGTAAGATTTCCTGCAAAAGAATTTACTCGTTTCTCCCAATACCAGTTTATAAAATTTTCATATTTAGTAGGAAGTCCATGTGCCAAGTCAAAGCCGTTTCCAATAAGTACTATTCTATTCATTACTGTTACTTCCTTTATTGAGGATTTTTTATGTCTAAAATAAAAATCCTAGTTAATCGTTCTGTATTTATTTGGTTCATACTACGGTTCTGCCACCATTGATGAATAAGAATCATAGTCAATAGCATAAGGGCGAGGCCGACTGTGCCGTTTGAAACTTTCAGCCTGTTCCAAAATCTCCTTGAACACCTCATCACGAATTTTAGGTGGATATCCTGCACGAGCTAACAGGACAATTACATTCATCTTCAATGTCGCCCGAAGGTCAGGACGGTTTAACCAATCTGAAACATCCGACTGTTCCTCTACCATCGTTTTAATTTGCTTAGCCAACTCTGTCAATTTCTCATTCGAGAAATTTTCAATGAAATCGTATTTTACCGCCACAGATTTCAGAATATCAAAGAAAGCCTTCTCTTCAAATGATAGCCCTATAGAATTGCCGGCAGTACGTTCATTTGCCACATCCTCCATAAGTCTAACCATCTCTCCAACGACATCATCAATCACATCGTTGGCAAGTGCAGCATCATCAGAACGGTCATTGTATTTTTTGACAATATCTTCCAAGCGTTTCGTGAAATCTATGCCTTTTTGCCTGTTGATTTTCCGAAACGATTCAATAACCTGTTTCAAAAGTTGCTCCATCAACTTGACTTTGGTGTTTTTGTAGGGAATTTGGTCAAGACGTTGCATATATTCCGATGAAAGAAGGTCTATTTCTTCATCGGCAGCAACACCGATTTTAGTCACCTCTTCCACCGCTTCGGACATCAAGGCATCTTTCAACATTTCGCTCACACGCTTATTCATCTTGACAGCATCCGGTGCATTATCTCTCGTCAGTTTAGAGATTATGGAACGGATGGCCAACATAAAATGAATATCGTTGTCTTCCGCCTCTGTCAGATGTTCTGAGTTGCAGCATATATCATACGCACCTTTCATCTTTTTACAGTGTCGCATAAAACGAGTTTCAAGTTCTTTGGTATGTTGAATATATTCTGCTCCCGTTTGAAGAATGCCTAACTGTTCAAGAGGCGTTCCAATAAAATAGCCAGACCAGTCAAAAGCATGAAACATCCGCTTAATCACATCCAATTCGTCCTTAACAACTTTTACCGCTTCTTCAACAGTTTCGAGATCCGGGCCATCGACATCTCCATTTCCACCATATTGATGAAGAGCCTCGTTCATCTGCTGCTTTATGCCGAGATAATCAACCACAAGCCCTTTCTCTTTTCCGGGATAAACACGATTAACACGAGATATGGTCTGAATCAACGTGTGCATTTGTAAAGGTTTGAAGCAGTACATCGTATCAAGGCTCGGTACGTCAAAGCCAGTTATCCACATATCCACAACAATCGCAATCTTAAAATTGCTTTTCTCTTCTTTGAACTGTTTGTCCAACGTTTTCCGGTATTCATCATTGCCGAGCAGATTATAAAGTTCGTCAGAATCATTATCCTTGTCGCGAGTGATGACCATAGCAATACGCGGCATCGGCTTGATTTCTTTGCGTTCCTTCTCCGAAAGAGTTTCCCCTTCAATACATTCTTTGATTTCCGCCCATTCCGGTCGTAAATGGATAATCGCCTGATAGAGGTTCCAAGCAATGGAACGACTGCTACACACAATCATAGCTTTACCCAACACCGTCGAACCTTCCTCAATCCGCTTTTCGTAGTGTTCCACTATATCTTGGGCAATTTTGGCAAGCAAATCAGGGTCATTCAGGATAACATCAATCCGAGTCATCATTTTCTTGCTCTCCTCTATCTGATAGTCACTTGCTCCTTCTTGCTTACATTGGTCATAGAAAAGCTCTATTTCCTTCACCTTAACCGAGTCAATCATGATTTTAGCAGCACGACCTTCATAGACTATCTTACGAGTGATCTCATCCGCAACCGCTTCGGTCATGGTGTAACGGTCTACAATCGGACCAAACACATCCAGCGTATTATCAAGCGGTGTTCCCGTAAATCCTACGTATGTAGCATTCGGAAGAGAATCGCGCAGATACTTGGCAAAACCATAGTGATGCTTTACACCCTTTTCCGTTATAGTTGTTTTCTGCCCTAAACCGGCTTGTGAACGATGAGCCTCATCAGATATACAGATAATGTTTGCACGATTGCTCAATAAGCCTGTGCTTTCCTCGAACTTCTGAATCGTTGTCAGATAAACGCCTCCGGCAGTACGCTTTTCAAGGTGTTCTTTAAGTTTCTCCCGACTTTCTACTTGAACGATTGTCTTGTCTCCAATGAATTTGGTAGCATTTAAAAACGACTTAGACAACTGATCATCAAGGTCTGTACGGTCTGTTATCAGAACAATGGTAGGACTGCTCAATTTTTTGGAACGCATCAGTTGTCGGGCAAGAAATAACATGGTGTACGACTTACCGCACCCTGTAGCTCCGAAGTATGTGCCCCCTTTTCCATCACCATCAGGATTCAAGCGTGAATGTTTCAGAATGTTATTGAACAGTTGAGTGGTAGCAAAATACTGCGGATAGCGGCACACGATTTTATCCTCGTCCTTGGGAGTATCTGGCAAATAGATAAAGTTATGCAATACATCAAGCAGGCGTTCCTTTCTGAACAATCCGCGCATCATCGTGAACATAGTATCAAAAGCACCATCAAGAATAGAATCCGTAGCTTCCACCTTATGCCATCCGTAAAAGAACTCATATGGTGCAAAAAGTGAACCGACTTTATTGTTCACGCCATCGCTGATTACTACAAACGCATTATAGCGGAACAATTTAGGTATGTCACGCCTATAACGTACCGTCAGTTGCTTGAAAGCGTTTTCTATTGTGGTATTTTGCTTGATGGCATTTTTAAATTCAAGTACCACCAAAGGCAGACCATTAACAAATACAATACCGTCAGGAATGCGATGATGCTCACCGTCAATGACAAGCTGATTGACGAACTTAAATATATTATTCTTTCCCAACTCATTATTATCCACCTCTGTATAATCAATGGGATAGATATGAAGATTTGGTAACTTAGGATTGGTTCGTTTCAACGAAAAACCTTCTTGCAGAAGTCGCAACGCTTCTACATTCTCTGCATATACACCACCCCCATCTGAAGTTTCCAATCTGGCGATTACCCGATTGATTTCATCCTCGGTGATATGGTCGGTTTTATATTTTTTCCGCAGATAAAAGCGCAAATCATCGTAGAGAATAACGTCTCGTGTATCACGCAGAATGCATTCTCCATACACATAGTCGTAACCCTCTTTTTGGAAAAGCTCGACAAATGCTTGCTCTAATTGTGATTCGTGGAATGAAGACATTATCTTTTTCTCCTTTTCTTTTTAGGCTTTGTTGCAAGATTTGCTTTGTATTTAGCAACACAGTCGTTTATAAAAATATCCTTACCATGCTTTTCAAATAGTGACTTTACGACAGTTATTACTGATTGAGAATATTTATGTATAGGATTTGATTTCTCACCATGATAAATTTCTGTATGTCTTTTAGGCTTATTCTTTATATCTAATGCATAGATAATTGCTTGCATTTGGTAAGAATTGATATTGAGCTCTATTTGTAATTCTTTTGTTGTTAATGGATATACAGCGTTTGTATCAATAACCGCATCATCAACATCTATTAATCCATCAATAGTACCGACTAATTTTAAAGTAGGAAGTCCTTCTCCTTCTTTTTCTGTAAAATGACCTTCTTGAATAAAATTCAATTTATCCACCAAATTCTTATCAATCAAAACTTTTTTATCACCATAAGAGATTTCACCATTGTATCTGTCCAGTATATTTATTTGACGTGGCCCAACCAACGCTATCTTTTGAATATGCTTTATCCAAAGAATGCGTTCTTTTTCCCTCTCGCACTGAAGAAGTGAATTAAGTTCCGGATATTCAATCTCTTTTGTTTCACCTCTATAACGATAATAAATAGCCCCCTCTCGCAAAATATTATCCTTTGATTTTTTACAAACAATAGGTTTTTCTTCTGCTTCTTCTACGATTAGAAAACCAAAAGTTTTTTTACTACCATCATCTAATTCTTTTTCAAGAATATCAGACCGCCACTTTATTGAAGGAGCAAAATATTCTCTCAGACGACCATCAATTTCTTTTGGGTCAATTTCTTGGAATCTAGTATTTGACATACCTAATGGAATATGTGGAGAATCTTGAATTCCAAACATAATCATTCCTCCCTTATTATTGGCCATCCCAACAAGGGTCTTAAGATACTTTAGAAGATTGTCCCCTTTTTGAAAATTTTGTTTGTATTCCAAAATGGCACTTTCTCTCCTCTTTAGATAGCCTTTTGAATCTAAATCAAATAAAAACTGCATATATTAATAATTTGAAAGTTTTGAGAGAAAGTTAGTTTGTAAACATTCCATAATCCAGTTCTCTTTATCAAGACAAATCGAAAGTCCTGCAATCCCATTAATTGATTTTACATATAACTCTATCTTTTCTAATGGCGGAATCATCATTTCAATATTAGTAAGACTGGTTTGTGTAATCAGGTTTTGCACACCACCACCTATTAACTTTTGGTAATTTACATTCTTTAGAACTTGGTAGGCATATTCATAGTATGGCGATTTTGCAACTAAAACGTTATCAGCAGCCCATGCAGAGGATAAATATCGATTAACCACTCCAATCGTTCCTACTCTACCCGTAGTGATAAACGGTTCATTTTGATTATGCCAACGAGAGTATCCGATAATACCTGATGCACCAGCAACTGGATATTTATAGTCATCGGTTTGGATATCAACCTTGTCGGATAATGATTGACCACTTGATATAGTAATGACTTCACCAAGTTTACCCATCCGCCACCCTTCTGACAAATTTTCAGGGTCAATATCATCCACAAACATCTTACGATAGATAGCTTTGGCGGTTTCTTCAAGCGTAGTTATCAATCGGCGGTTGTTCTCTATTCGCTGCTCAATAGCCTGGTATTCAGATACGATTTTCCGCTGCTCCTCTATGGGAGGAACAGGAAGCATCACATCACACATCTCACTCCATTCAAAGACTTCACGCGCAGAACCATGCGATTTAAAACGGGCATATCTATCAAATTCTGGTCTACGAAACCACATCATCAGATATTCCGGCAATAATTCTGTTTCGTCAATGACTTCAAAAACAATATAAGCCTGTGAAATAATACAAGGAGATTCCCCCTCATACAAAGCAATTGTTATTTTATCTCCATTGCGAGAAGTTACAGGAACATAGCCAAACTGTCGAGGTTGGACTATTTTATATGTACTCATATCAGTCCCCGTTGTATTTGCAATGGATGTGATAAACTGCTTAGCAATGCTTAAACCAAGCAGTTTATTTACAACCAAGTCTCGATTGCGCACATCAACTTGCCGGATATAATTACCCAATCTTTTATAATTCGATTTCATAACCCAATGATTTAAAAACATTAAGTACTGATTCTCGACTTTTGGCTTCTTGACGAAGGATGTCGGCAAGTTCCAATTGAAGTTCCTTCATGCGTATGTCATAATCCACCGACTCATCCCGATTGACAAATTCGATGTATTTGGAAGGTACCAACGAGAAACCTTTGTCTGCAATTCCTCCATCTTCACCAACACTTACCGATTTACAGAACTCCGGTATATCGGTATAGGTTTCTGTATGCCCCTCTCGCTGCCAGTTGTGGTAGGCATCGGCCACTTTACAAATATCCTCATCGGTGAAACGCACATATTTCTTTTCAAAGGGTTCGCCCATCTGACGCATATCTATGAAAAGTATCTCCTTTTCGCGGTCGCGATAGTGTATCTCCTCTCCATTACGGTGGACGATACGTGCCTTTTTGTTTGCATTAAGAATCCAAAGTGTGACAGATATATCGGTAGAGTAAAAAAGGTTTCGAGGCAGTATAACAATCGCTTCCACCAATCCGCGTTCAATCATCTTACGGCGGATCTCCCCCTCTGTTCCATCGGCACTCAATGCGCCATTGGCAAGAATGAAACCAGCCACGCCATTGGATGAGAGTTTGCTCACCATATTGAGAATCCAAGCATAATTGGCATTAGAGGTAGGCGGCACGTCATAACCATCCCAACGAGGGTCGTCCGTCAGTTGGTTTTCCGCTCTCCAATCTTTCTGGTTAAAGGGAGGATTGGCCATAATGAAATCGGCTTTCAAGTCTTTGTGCTGGTCATCGGTAAATGTGTTGGCGGCATAATCACCTAAGTCGGCAGCGATACCACGAATAGCAAGGTTCATCTTGGCCAGTTTAAAAGTGGTCTTGGTATATTCCTGTCCATACACCGACACCTTGCGGCGATTGCCATGATGGCTCTCCACAAACTTCATCGACTGCACAAACATACCGCCCGAACCGCAACAAGGGTCGTAGATTTTACCTTCATAGGGTTCAATCATTTCGGCAATCAGATTGACTATCGTTTTGGGCGTATAAAATTCCCCCTTACCTTTTCCTTCTTTAATGGCAAACTTGGAAAGGAAATACTCATAGACACGTCCAATAATATCATTGCCGTCTGCGGATTCCAGAATCGTATCAAATCCATCAACCTTATCCAGCAATGAACCGAGTTTTTCAGCTTCTATTCCCAACGAACTATAATAATTGTTAGGTAATGCACCACGCAAAGGTTTGTTTTCTTTCTCGATGTCAGAAAGTGCCTTATCCACGATTGAAGCGACATTGGGCTGCTTCGCGTTCTCCTTGATATATGTCCAACGCGCTGTTTCCGGAAGATAAAACACATTCTTGGCTGCATAAAACTCCACACTATCCACAAAGTCTTCAAGCCCGTCATTGATGATTTCCCGGCGGCGTTTGTCAAAATGGAAACCTGCATACTTCAAGAATATCAATGACAGCACTACATGCTTGTATTCGCTTGGCTCAATAGAACCACGCAACGCGTCACACGCTTTCCAAAGCACTTCCTCCATCGGAAGGTTCTCTTTCTTATTTGTTGCTTTTTTTGCCATAATTCGTATTATTTGATTTCTTTAGAGGTTGATAAAAGGATTTCCCAATGCCCACCATAACTTGGACCAACTCGTTTGATAATATTCTCTGCTTTCAAACGTTCCAGTGTTATCCTCATTGCTTTCTCCGAGACCTCGCATTGTTTCGCCAATGCAGAAATACTGATTTGTGGGTTTTCTGCAATAAGAGAAAGTATCTTGTTATGCCCCTGTTGTGCCCCTGTTATGCCCTTGTTATGCCCTAACTGGTCGGCTTCTGGTCGCTTCTGGTCGGAATGGTTAGCTTCTTGTACTTCTTCCAAAATATTAGCACATACTGTTGCTTTCATGATAAAGGCAACTAAGTTGTATTGCGGCTCTTTGACACCCAATGCAGACAACTCTCGGCACATACGGTCTACACCCTCGCCAAACTCTTTTACATAGTCGTATGCTTTGAGGAATTCCGCAATTTTCGGATTGCGAGAGAAATGGGTATGACGAATATTGTCAGTGCGAACAATGCCCGGCAACTTGCCTGGTGTTTCGAACACAAGACGGTCGTCGAACATCTTTATCTGAATTTCCGTGCCCTTAATACTGTAATCGCGATGGCAAACGGAGTTCACCACCATCTCTTGTATTACAAACTTGGGGTATTCGCGGTCGGTTTTGAAGATGCCGTCCTCTCCGAGATAGGAATGCTCCTTGACCTGCGTTTCAAGATATTCGACAGTTTTCTGGATCTGTTCAAGAATACGACCATCGAAAGTAACATCTTTGATGACATTCATTTCACGTCCCACCTTTTCCTCTGTGCCGAAATATTTGATAAAACGCACTCTTGCACGAGGAAAGAATGTCTGAGGATGCTTGCCAAAAAGCAATATACAAGCTGCACTGACTTGCGGCACATCACCTTTATAGGTCACAAAACCTTTGTTCTCTTGCAGATATTCCATTGCAGACTTGCCATAGCCAATCCGTTTCATGTAGGCTTTGACTGCATCCATATCTATATCATCAAGCGTGGCATCGTATGCTGTGGAATCCTCGTAATAGCGTTCTCCTTTGTCGTACATAAGTTGCAAACGCTCATCAAAAGTCAGTTTGCGTGATTTGTCTCCTACACGCCAAAACACTTCATCGGCTTGATTCGCATGAAGTCGCGGACTTGCAGGGATGTGCATCAACAATACACGGTTATCACGTCCCTCAGCATCCGTACAAGGCACATAATCCGTAGTGACAGAAACTGATGGAACACAAAAGTCCAAAGGTGTTCGCAATATATCATTGAGATGTTCCTTGTCCTGGTTAACACCCTCTATTCTGCGAGTCTTATCGGATATACCCACAGCAATCATTCCACCATCTGCATTCGCCATAGCGACTATGATAGTGGCAAGGTGTTTAGGCTCAATGAGGATACTTTTACAGTCAAAAGTCTGACCTTCCTGCATCTGCCGTATTTCTTCTATTGTATATTTCATATCCTCTATTTTTCTTTTGTATGGCAAATCAATCTGTGAATATCCACATCCAGCACTTCTGCTATCCGCGCCAATGTGTATAAATCAGGTTGCGAATGATTGTTGCACCACTTTGACACCGTTGCCGGATCTTTCTGCAAAGTTTTAGCAAGCCACTTACTCATAATGCCTTTCTCAGCTAATACAGCCTTTATACAGTTCAAATTCGCCATATTATATTCAATTATAAATTGCGTCAAATGCAAAGCTACATATTTTATTTGGTTTGCGAGCATGATTGAAAAATAAAATCCTATATCATAGTGTTTTGGCAAAAGAATTTAATGAAAAGTGATGTGAGAATGGAATTTATTTGCTAATTTTGCATTGCTTTTAAGACAATAAAACATTAACAATGCAAAGAAACAGAATGAACATATTTTCAATAACAACCACAATTCGAACAAGGATTTCAGGCTGTTGTACAACAAAGCGCTATGTTGCTTCATGGTAAAGTGGCATGACGAATGTTACAGGCTGCTTTGTGAGGCGGAACAGCTTATGTCCGGTGGGGATACAATCCGCATGGCAGAGTTACCCGAAGCCTTCCTCCGTTATGATTATGACGAAGGGCATCCTTATTATCCCATGCCGCAAGGTATTCCGGTATCTTTGGCATACAGGCAACTGTTGCGGTTAAAAGCGGAAACGGCTTTCAGATTACATTTACATAGTGAAGTCAAGACCATTTCCGCCCGTTTGGGAGGCAAATACAAACATATCGAGAAATTGATACATAAAGAAAACGATAATGATAACCTGTGAAGAAATATACGGCCTGCATACAAGCAAAACTCCGGAATCCGCTATCCACGCAGCATATAGGGATATCCCGCTTGACAGTAGGAACGGAATGCGGAAAAATGCCACACCCCTGCATATGGCTTGTACATTTGCCGATGAGGAGGCGGTACGCATACTGTTGGAGCGTGGTGCGGATGTAAATGTAAAGAATGACGACGGAGACACGCCGCTATGTGTGTTGGCAAAACACAATTATTGCCGGCAAGAAGCGGCATTTGCCGAGATTGCCGGACTACTGCTTTCCAAAGGAGCAAGAATACTACGTTCGGGGAAAAACACGACCGCCCTGATCGAAGCAGTACGTAACCGGCATTTCCTGATGGCAGATGCCCTTTTGATGTCAGGCAACCGCATCGATTCTGCCGATTCAAACGGCGACAACGTGCTACACGCCATTTGCCAATCTGCCGGAGACATTGCATACGATATCAAGCGTACAGAGGAACGGATAGCGGATTTTTCCGAACGGTGGTATCCGGAAAGAGATAAACGGGAAACTGACGAAAAGATGGAAAGCCTGCGGGAAGCAGACAAGCTATGTTTTTCCACCGCAAAACGTATTTTGGAAAACGGACAAATAGATCCGGAAGACAAGAATAACATCGGAAAGACCGCTTTCGACATCGCCATGGAAGAAGGTGCACGACGGATCGGCGCACTATTGTCCGGTCAAGATCCAGAAACAGATGAACTTTCTGCACTTGCCGGAGGATTGAATGTCTTTCAGGCATTATGGTACAAGGATATGGCAGCCTTGGATGCCATCTTGCGTTCGGGGGTAGAATTACAGACCATATGCGAGGATGAAAAGTTACATGATTTCAAAGGGAAGTCTCCTTTGGCCTGTGCCTTGTCATGGGATAATGCCGAAGCTGCAGAGATTCTGTTAAGGAGCGGGGCTGATCCGGACTTCAGAGACCCGGAAGAACGGACGGCTTTTACCGTGTGGTTAAAGAAAAGAAAGCAGGGTAGCGAAAAGAAAGAAGAATGCCTGCATCTTCTCCGATGCCTGATGCAATGCGGATGGCATCCGGAAAATCCTGCCGATAAAGAAGGCAACACCTCCTTGTCTCTTGCCTGTCGGGAAGCAGGGTATGAGTTAGGAAATTGGGCAGTGCGCTATCTCGTAGAGAACGGAGCTGATGTCAATGCAGTTAATCTGCAAGGACAGACTCCGGCAATGAACCTCTATGGAGGACGCTTTTGGGACGGGAACATTCCATGCTTTGCCGTCCTGCCGAGATCATATCCTTACGGAGGACGTTGCTGCACGGAGGAAGATGCCGATATACTTGAGGTCCTGCTTGAAGCCGGTGCGGATATAAATGCAAAAGACAAATGGGGCAATACCTTGTTGCACTACATCGCAGGCAGTTCCCAAAGAGGAGCAAAAGAAGCCGTCGGTTTGGTCATGGATTTCGGCAAACCGGATGTGAATGCCGTGAACAATGAAGGAAAGACAGCCTTGGATATCGCAACGGAAAAGAACGACGAGTCCCTTGTAAAGTTTTTATTGAAATATGATTGAGTATGGATAATAACATGACTTTTTTAAATGCGTGCCGTAACGGTCAGAAAAGCATTGTACAGATATTCCTGAAAAAAGGAGGAATTGATGTAAACAAACGGGATGCGGAGGGTAATACTCCGTTGTATTATGCGTGCCTGAAAGGATTCCGGGATATTGTAAGTCTTCTGCTTGACAGCGATGCGGATGTTTCCATTGCAAATAACTGTTCGGAAACGCCCTTGCATGCGGTTGCCAGGAGTGGAAACAAGGAAATAATAGGAAAACTGGTACAATATGGGGCGGAGCTGGATGCCACAGACAAGGAAGGGCGTACCCCTTTAATCTGCCTCCTCGATAACAAGCGCACCGATGCAGCCTTGTTTCTGATAGAGCAAGGTGCAGATACAGAAGTTGCCGACAATTCGGGACACAAGGCGATAGACTATGCTACAGCTCACGGACTACGGGAGGTAGTGACATACCTATCTGTAGAAGGGACAAGCGATACTCGTGGTAATACGCCCCTCCATCAGGCAGTTTTCAACGGACAGTCAGAAACAGTCCGAACCTTGCTTGCCACTTCGGACAACATGCTGAACACACCGAACGATGAAGGGGAAACACCGTTGATTATCGCCTGCATGAAAGGGAATCTTACAGTAGCGAAACTGTTGATTGATGCCGGTGCAGACGTAAACAAGGCCCTGCCAAACGGAAACACACCTTTGCATTTTGCTGCATGGGCAGGAAACAAGTTTATAGGTTTAGACCTGATAGCAACCGATGCACAAGTCAACAGACAAAACGAAAATGGAGAAACCCCGCTTATTCTCGCAGCCAGAGAGGGTAACAATGAATTTGTCGCACTTCTCGTGGAACACCAGGCGAACGTGAATCAGGCAGACAATTCTCAACGGACAGCATTATATTATGCCGGCGAGCATGGCTACAACGAGATTACAGAAATTCTATTAGCGGCAGGAGCCGAAGGATAATTTATTAACATCATTAAGAATTAAACGATATGACAAAAGAAAAAACGACATCTCAAAGTCCTGAGGAAATGGCAAAGGCGGCACAAGAGGCCGCAGTAAAGGCAGCAATGGAACAGGCACAATCCATGTTCGGAAACATTCCGGGATTCCAGATGCCGGAGGGTATACAGGAACAGGTAATGGCACAAATGACGGCCGGTATTCCCAATATGGCTGAAATGCAAGCACAGCAGGAGGCAATGTTGAAAGCAGCCGGAATAGACATGGAAACGGTAGCGGAAGCAGGCCGGCAAAACATGACATTTGCCCAACAGATGATGCAGAACTTTTATGATTTAGGCGATCCGGATGAAGGCTGGAGTATCCACAGATCCGGTGAGGGAAAACTGGATGCAGGACAACTTCGTCTGCTGGCCTTCGGTGTACCCATGTTAGTATACAATGACGAAAATGTGGATACAATCGATTGTGAAAGCGATATCGACAGCATCAAATGTACACTTCGGGAATGGTGGAATGTAACGGACCGGAAAAGTACACTGGATATCGTGAGATGGTTGCTTGAAGAGGGACATCATGCCGAAGCGGATCGGATACTGGCAGAAATTCGTGAACGCGGGTTGGAAAATATACCGGCAAAAGAGCGTTGTAGTAAGGGCGGCAAGATGGAAGACGTCTGTTTGATTGCGGAGGAAATGCAGAGAAACAATTGGTGTCCTGCCGGGAAAATGCCTCAAAGCGCCATCGCCTGGGATTTGGTACGTGTGGTGAACTTGGGGCGCTGGGCATATCTTTGCGGTTACATCAGTGAGAACGAGATGTGGCAGACCATGCAGGTAGCGGCAGATACCGCACTCGAACACTTTTCTTCATGGGAAGAATACGGATGGAGTTTCATCCTGGGACGCGGTGTATGGCATGGTGATCCGGCAGACAGCGAAACGGCATACGAGATCATAAAACTCTTGCTGGAGAACGGTGAGTCGCCTTGGAAGCAGTCAAGTTGGGAAGCATAGCAATAGGAACCTTAAAAAGCATGATAACAATATGAACAACGATTTTTGGATATCCGTTACGATAGTTGCTGTCGTGGGTGGTTTTTGGCTTTTCAAAAAAGGGAAAAGCGCATATTCATTTATCAGAAAAATACGCAGATCTTTCAAAGGGGTGTGCCTGAATCCCAAATCGAAATTGAGCGACGAGCAATGCAAGAGGATTGCTGTCGGAGCCATGTATGCCTCTCAACAAGGAGCTTATCAAAACTCGGTAGAAACCGGTATTTCCGATATACTACCCAAGATACTCGGAGAATGGTGGGGTATTGAAACTACGGAAGCGGCCCGTAAAGAATTGGACTACCTTTGCGGAAAAGGGTACCGGTATTATTTTCCCTTTGTTTATCAGGCATTTTTGTTAGACAAACCGGAAGAGCAAGATGAAATCTTTCAGCAGCATATGACTTCTCAAGAAGATTACGACAAAATTGTCAGGCAGTTTCAGAACTTGCAGGAGACCTATGAGGAACTGCTTTCCTACAAAGTGATTGCACAAAAGGAAGATTTAAAACGTTACGGCGTTGCCGGTTGGGATGCGGGACGCATCTGCTTTCTTGCCCGTGCTTGTTGTGAAATGGGCTATATTTCCGAAACGGATGCCTGGAAATATATAGACATCGCATATGATATGGTACATGCCGAGTTCTCTTCGTGGGAAGACATGGCCATGAGCTATATTATCGGACGTTCCTTATGGGGCGGCAAGGGCGCATACAATTCTGTAATGAAAAGTACTGCCGATGAATTACTGACACATGTAAACAGTCCGTGGAAGAAATACGCCTGGTAAGCGACTTTTTCGGCACTATAAAATAAATTGTGTAAACAAAAATTTATTTTATAGTGCCCACTATCAATCCAACCCCGATTTTTCGATTGAACCGTGACCTTTTCATGGCGGTCGAGGTTGCCGAAAGGCAATAAAAAAGTCCCACAAAATATTAATTTTGCAGGACTTGTCTTTTTCTTGTCGCCTTTTGGTTTTTTTTTGGTGATCCAGCTGGAACGTTTAATCAAAAGCATATCTATCTATAAATCAATTCATTTACAATGGAAATCCTAAAATAGCCATGAAATAGCCACGCTTATCTGTCTGCCTTTGTCTAACATTATGCAGACACTTAACCACTTCATTCTGAACAAATATAGAACTAATTTTAATCACGACATAAATAATATTATCCTTTTTTCCACTTCATCTTTTTGACCTTTTCTTTTGTTCCAAGGTTTTTTCCTCTAATCGTTGTAATTTTGATTGTTCCTGTGACAGCCGTTCATTTTCCCTTTCTCTAATCATAACTTCTTTTTTCAATTTCTTAAAACCAACCGAATCCAAACTATCTAAAGTCATTATAAAAGGTAAAGTCATATTATCCAAACGGATTTTACGGTATTTAATATCATTATATTTGTAAGAAGAAAGTTTCGTTCCCCAGTGAAAATTTAGCCAAAGAGAAATTGAAAACAATATAGTTAAACCAATAATTACATAAATACTCTTATAAAATCTCTTAGTAATTTTATCTAAAACCTTATTGTCTAACTGGGTTACAGGCTGATTCATCGGTAATGATGTGATTTTTTGGATAAATTTTTCCAATTTCTCATCCAGCGCTATTGATAACTCAGAAAAATCTTCCTTGTTCTCCTCACCTGTTTTATTTATGTCATTCTTTAAAGATTCTACCACTCTCAGTAACTGCTCAATAGAACTTATTACAGGGGATTTATTATACTGTTCCCAAAAGTTAGTAATGTGATTCAACAATTCCTTATTATTATCACTCTGAATTTTTGTGAATTTCTGATTGATCAATTCTATCAAATCTTCATTCTTAGTTTCCATTATAAAAATATTTTATGGTTATTACTTTATTCCTCTTTTCCTTCTTTTCCGCAATTCTTCTATCTCATCTTCATCCAAATCTTCTTCATCATCAGAAAATTTTGGTTTCACAGGGTGGGAAACAACCGAAGCATTAAATAAGGCTGATAGAATGTTATTCTGAATCTTTGAAAAAGAACGCCAACTTCCTGGATTTTTTGAATATACACTGGGTCTGATTGCTTGTTTCTGAATATGAGTTTGATTATTTTCCAATTGAATATTGATTTTTACAAAACTATATTTCCGATCAATTTCCGAACCTTTAAAAGAGTATTTCCCTAACTTAAAACTTACTCCCTGCACAATATTCGTCTGTCCTTTATATTTAAAATGCACTTCTATTCCCTGCTGTGACAAATAATCTTTTAATTTGTCCCACGAACTCTGTATTTCAAGTCCATCTTTTAAAGCTTTCCAAATAATATATTTACTTTTAGCCGGCTCACGTAAACGGTTCATCTTAACCTGCTCTTTCCCTTTAGGCATATACAATCCATAATCTTTAGTCAATTCCTTACAGACTTTTATATTCCTGTAATAATTTCCTGAATCTGAAATAGTCTTACCACTATTGGAAACTCGATTAAAAATTATATGACAATGAGGGTGCTCACGGTCATTATGCCGGACGATGACAAACTGGGTATCTGTGATCTCCATTCTTTCTAAATATTTAACGGCTATTTCTGTCATCAGATCATCCGTCAAACGTTCCTGATCCTGTACTGAAAAACTCAGGGAGATGTGTCCAACCTTATTCTCTAAGCGGGGATTAAGTAAACACTGATAGTCAAAACACCGGATAATATATGAAGCAGATTCATCGAATACGCCCATACTGTCAAGCAATCGGGCATCCTTTTTGCCTAAAGCATAATTTACTACTCCGGCAAAATATTTACCTTGTGTAATTTTTCCGATCATCTAAAATTTGTTTTATGGATTCTTGAATATCATTTTTCAACTCAATAAACTGAGGTATTATTGATAAGATACTATTAGTATGAGCTATCTTTGTTAATTGATTCAGATTATTGGACTGCCCTGTTAATTTTCTTATAATATCAGAATTATCCTGACTATCTATTTTTATTACCTCTCCTTGTTTTATAAATTGATATATAAAATCGCTCATAGACAAATGACATTCTTTAGCTTCTCTTTTCAGAGTTAAAAACTCCAGTTCTGTCACACGGGTACTGACAACTTTTTTCCGAAGTTGCAAATCCTTTTTATGAGGACGGCCACCTTTATTTTTCTCTTTCATAGACTATAGTTTTGCGACCAACGGAAGTTAATTTCAGCCTTTCATAAAGGGCTGACAGAAGTTTTTGTCTACAAAAACATAAACTTGCTACAGAATATTTTGCAGAGGTTATCCAGTCAGGATAAAAGAAAGAAAAACGGATTCGGACAATTACTTTTCGCATAGGAGAACCGGATTATCAGAAATAATTCTATTATTTATTTCAGTCATAAGGACCTTTCAATCCGGTAAAATTATGACAGTCTAATCCTGTGGAAAAGAATATACATACAATCATTTTCTCTAAAGTTTCATATTCTATGTGTATGTATTTAGGTATAATCTTATTCTTACCGACCTTAGAAAATTGTCTTTTCAGTCCATATTATTGAGCATAGGAGTACATACACATAATATATTGAATTACAGACAACAAACCTGTATGTATATTCTTCGGACTTGAAAATTTACTACCTATTTTTGTCCTGAACAACTAAATTAAAACATTATGGAAATTATCACGATCGAATCAAAAGCATTCAAAGAGATTATCGACCAAATAGGGATCCTCTCAAACTATATTCAGTCCACACAGGCTAACAAAGAAAGAAACGAGGACAATGAATGGGTGGATAACTATGAAGTCTGTACGTTTTTGAAAATCAGTGAACGGACTTTACAGCGTTTAAGAACAAACGGGGAAATTTCGTTTTCACGGATCAGAGGACGCAATTATTATAAACTCAGTGAAATCAGACGCATGTTAGATGATAAACTGATACGAAGCAAAAAAGAATACCTTGATGATCTGATTAACCACCATAGCCAAACCCGAAAGCAAAAGGGAAAAAAAGAAAAATAATATCTATTACTATAAATATAGAAAAGCCACAAAATTCCATTTCCGGAATAATGTGGCTTTCTCATTTCAAACTCCGTTTACTCTTTTGTTTCCTTATCTTTTATTTCCGATAATTCATAATTAAGGCGTTCGTAATGGTATAATTTTTCAGCAATAAAATGATTGAATAAAGTAATACCATGCAACAGGGAACTGATTCTTGCAAGTATCTCACCAACCCTTTCTTTTTCCTTTGCATTGCATTCTGCATAAATAAAATAGTAATGACAGGCTATGTGTAATTCCTTTATATCAAGGGAACAGGTATGTTGTAATATACCTAAAAAGGTTTCCATCATTCCAGCATCATCTGTTAGGAAATCCAGGAGATCAGGATAACAGGCATACTCTCTCCTGCTTTTAAGGCTGTATTTTGCCTCTTTTTTAAAAAACTTCTTCAGTTGCTTCTCACTACGGGTAAGTCCTCTCTGCTTGTCGCCTTGCCCCTCATTTTTTAAATCTACGGTCACCATATCCGAAAAAGATTTAGTTAGGCAGAAATTAAAAACGGTTCCGCCTTTCCCGTTGCTTAACACCGCAGAGGGCTGTGGGTACATTAATACACCACACGGGGGTTCGGAACCGTATATGTTTCTCTTAGACATAAAAAATGCCCGTCGGGAATTGGCGGACTATCCGCCCTCTGCAAATGTTAAGCATCACAAAATTACGGCTTTCTGTCCGAAAAACAAAGGAATAAACGAAGTTTTTCGGAATAAATCCCTTATTTTTGTAATGTTAACAAAATTAGCGTGATTATGAAAAGGTCTATAAAGCGTTTACCCAAGCAGACACAGGAAGAACTGACAGTTTTACTGGATCTGGTACGTCAGAACGTTGAGAATTGTCAGATGGTTATTCTATATGGAAGCTATGCAAGGGGAAAGTATGTTTTATGGGATAGTAAAATAGAATTCGGTGTCCGAACTTCATATCAGAGTGATTACGATATTCTTGTTGTCATAAACGGACATATGGCTAAAAAAGTCGAAGAAAGGCTGCGCCGTATCGCCAATAAATATAATAAGCTATTTGAAGATCATCGCCATGCTTCTCCACAATTTATAGTGGAGCACATTAACACAGTCAATCATAATATTGAAATAAGCCATTATTTTTTTACAGACATTGTAAAGGATGGAATAATGCTTTATGATAGTGGTAAATATAAATTAGCCAAACCACGAAAACTAAGTTTTAAAGAAATCAGAAACATTGCACAAAATGAATTTGATGAATTTTTCCCTTATGCCTGTGGATTTTTAGATATTGTAAAATATTGCATGGCCAATGAACAATATAAAATTGCGGCTTTTCAACTTCATCAAACTTGTGAGAAGCTCTACAATTGTATTTTAATGGTCTTCACGAACTATCGTCCAAAGAATCACAAGATCAATGAACTTACCGGAATGGTAAAGCGTTTTTCAATGGAATTAGTAACAGTCTTTCCTCAAAATACTGATTTTGAAAAAGAGTGTTTCAATTTGTTATGCCGTTCTTATATTGAAGCCCGCTATAACATAGACTTTAAAATCTCACGGGAACAATTGGAGTACCTCATTTCACGGACTGAAATCCTAAAAGATATGGCTGAACGTCTTTGTAAGGAAAAGATTGCTGAATATGATGCAATGATAGATTAAAAATTATCTAATAATGAAAAATAAATGTGGTGCGTAAAAATATTTTTTGAATTACCAATTATTATGACAAAACATCATTAGGGAAAAGTTTTATGAAAGAGATAGATATAAATAAAATCCATAAATACGACGCAAGAGATATTTCTAAATTAATAGATAATCCCATAATAGACGTCACAATAACTTCTCCCCCATATTTTGATATGAAAGATTATGGTTATACAGAACAAATTGGATTTGGACAAAACTATGAAAATTATCTGGAAGATTTACGAAAAGTATTCGAGGGAGTCTATGCTTGTACCAAAAACACAGGTTCATTATGGGTAATCATTGATACATTCCGACGTGCAGGTAGTGTTGTTCCTCTCCCTTTTGATTTTGCAAATAAAATAGCTCCTATCGGTTGGAAACTACAAGAAATAATTATTTGGGGAAAAGATAAAACTGTTCCTTGGGCGCATAACGGCCAAATGAGAAATTTATTTGAATATATACTTGTATTCTCAAAAACAGATAATTATAAATTTTTCATAGACAAAGTTCGTCAATATGATTCACTAAAAAAATGGTGGGTAAAATATCCTGAAAGATACAATCCTAAAGGTAAAACGCCTGAAGCAATTTGGAACTTTCCAATACCAGTTCAAGGTTCGTGGGGTGAAAATTATATTCGTCATTTTTGCCCACTACCAGAAGAATTAATTGCGCAAATATTAAAATTAACAACAGAAGAAGAAGATTTAGTTTTAGATCCATTTGCAGGAAGTGGTGCCGTATTAGCCAAAGCAGATAATATGAAACGAAAATTTATAGGAACAGAACTCAATCCTTTATATATTCAGATGTTCCAAAATTATATGGATAATACAAGTACCCAAAAGAGACATCAATATGAAAATGAACAATGTTACCAACAAGGCCAAGATGCATTTGAAAAATTGATATTAAATTTAAGGGTACTAAAATATGCCAAGGCAATATATGGCAAATTACCAGAAACTATAAATAAACAAATAACGAAAATCAAAGTTGAAATACTCTCAACTACAACCACAAAGAGCAATGCTGTTGCTGGTGCAACATACACTTTTGAAATATCCCAAAACTGTGATTGGCAACAGGTAGAAAATGAATTAAATTCAATTATTTGTAAACCTCCATTATCCAAATTTGGCATAGAACCTATATTTAAACATACTTATGACATCGCATTAAGCATAAAACCTAAGGATAGGCTTTATGCTTATACAAAAACATCTACTCATAAATATACTCGACAAATATCATTGAAAGAAATTCATTCTCTCGCAAGAAATGAAATTATAATTAGTTCAATAGGAGTTAATTTAAACGAAAAAGATTTTGAATAAATTTAATGCTATGGTTAAAACCGCAAAAAAGAAAAAGCCCAAAAGAAAAAAAATAGTTCTTACAGAACAACAAAAAGAACAAAACCTTCAAAGAAAAGAAATAAGAGATTTAATGCTTAATATCGGTTTTTCCCGTTTTTCTAAAATAGATGGCAAAAATTTTGTTTATGATGGAAGAACTTCAGAATTAGATGACCTTTTTTATTTAGAAAATATTCTCGTTATCATGGAATACACCATAGGTGATCCAAGTTCTCACTTACTGAATAAAAAAATATTCTATGACAAAGTAAATAGTGATAAATTAAAATTTATTGATTTTTTACTTGAAGGAAATGCTTTCTCATCACTAAAAACTTCTTTTGAAGAAAATATTCTGAATAACTATTCTAAACGTGAGATTCAATTGGTCATTGTTTATGCTTCTAAGAAAAAAATTGGCGATGAACATAGAAATTTAGTCCAAAACGTATGTTATCTTGATTATTCTATTGTGAAATATTTTCAGGTAATATCCAAAATTATTAAAAAATCAGCAAAATATGAATTTTTCGATTTTCTGAAATTAGATTTTGACAAAATTGGAGAAAGCATAAAACGTTCTTCGCTCACTCCAACAGAACAGTTTCAAGGTCATATCTTACCAGAAGAACGAAGCTGTTTCCAAGCTGGATTTAAGATTGTTACTTTTTATATGGATGCGAACGCCTTACTGAAAAGGGCTTATGTTCTGAGAAATGATGGTTGGCGGAATTTTGGTAATGTTGAATTATACCAACGACTTTTAATTAGCAAAAAAATCAAGGCTATGCGTAAGTACCTACATGAACAAAGCCGTGTTTTTGTGAACAATATTATTGTAACATTATCATCCAAGCATATTAAATTATATGATAAGGATAAGAACTTACTAACTGTTGATAGTTCTGGCTGCATCAAAGAAGCAGACACGAAAGCCCAACCAGCATTAATAGAAATAGAGAATAAACCTAACATTATTGGTATTATTGACGGTCAACACAGATCTTACGCTTATCATGAAGGAGATGATGTCTATGAAAAAACTATTCAAAAGTTAAGAACTATTCAAAATTTATTAGTGACAGGTATACTTTATCCTGAAAATATTACAACAGAAGCAAGATTACGATTTGAGGCAAAGTTATTTTTAGAAATTAATGCGACACAACAAGGTGCAAGCTCATCCCTAAAACAAACTATTGAAAATATACTGAATCCCAATTCATCTACAGCTATTGCGAAACATATCATAACAAAACTGAATGAATCAGGACCATTATTAGACAAATTTGAAGAACATTGGTATGAATCTGACAAGATAAAAACAGCGTCAATTATAAGTTTCGGACTAAAACCATTAATAAAATTTAGCGGGAGTGATTCATTATTCAAATTATGGAATAATTCGCAAAAAGAAAAGTTATTAGAAAAAGAGTTTAATGATCAACTATTAAACGAATATAAAGAATTTTGTGTTAATGAAATTCGTAACTTGTTAATAGGTTTTAGTGCCAATATTACCAAAGAGAACTGGGCTATAAGCAGAAAAAACTCCACAGCAATCTTAAGTGTAACAACAATAAACGGACTTATTAATTGTTTAAGATTTCTAATTGAAAATAATAAGACTGGTGATAGCAATTATTATCGTAAATGTTTTGAGAAAATCTCAGGTTTCAATTTCAAAAGTTTTAAATCAAGCCAGTATAGAAAAATGGGAGAAAGCATATACAAAGAATGCTTCATAGAATAGTAAAAATAACTAATATGTCAAATAAAAAACTTCAAATCCGAAATAGTACAGCAGAATTCCTGATCTTTACCAATCAAGCTCAGGAACAAGGTATTGAAGTGCTGGTAAAAGACGAAACTGTTTGGTTATCACAAAAACTGATTGCCATTCTATTTGATATTGATCGAAGTGTTATCACTAAACACTTAAAAAATATTTTTGAAACTAATGAATTAGAAGAAAGTTCAGTATGTGCATATTTTGCACACACTGCCGAAGATGGTAAGAAATACAACACAAAATACTATAATTTAGATGCTATTATTTCTGTTGGTTATCGTGTAAATAGTAAGCGGGCTACAGCTTTCCGCCAATGGGCAACAGGAGTATTACGGGATTATGCTATCAGAGGGTATGTGTTAGATAAAGAAAGACTGAAAAACGGAACCTTTTTCAACAAAGATTATTTTGATAGTTTACTTGAAGAAGTACGTGAAATTCGTGCCAGTGAACGAAGGTTTTATCAAAAGATTACTGACATTTATGCAACTTCGATGGACTATAATAGGGATGCTGAAATTACGAAAGAATTCTTTGCATCTGTACAAAATAAACTACACTTTGCTATACACGGACACACAGCAGCTGAATTAATCATAGGTCGTGCAGATTGTACCAAAGATCATATGGGACTTACCACATGGAAAAAGGCTCCAGAAGGTAAAATTTTGAAAAGTGACGTTTCTATTGCTAAAAACTATCTGACCTTAGAAGAATTGGAAAGCCTCAACCGTATTGTTTCCATGTATTTAGATTATGCGGAAAATCAGGCGTTACGCCACATCCCAATGACTATGGATGACTGGGCAAAGAAACTAAATGCTTTTCTTCAATTTAATGAATATGAAATGTTAAATAATGCCGGAAAAGTTACTGCTGAAATTGCAAAAACTTTTGCCGAAAGCGAATTCGATAAATATAGAATTATCCAAGACAAATTATTTGAATCAGATTTTGATAGAGAAATTAAATGTGCTATAACAATAGATACGCTACATTAGCTTACTGGATTTTTACGCTTGTTGGGACGGGTGGTCCCGCCCTTTGGCACAGGCCGTTCCCCGACCGATGAGTTTAAAAGCGTAAAATAATCTGCGATATATTTTG
>OLIT01000252.1_pt1 | contig 55722 bp, 41 predicted proteins | sample 1601341 | NCBI WGS metagenome assembly OLIT01 (sample SAMEA2452121, study PRJEB22498) | human gut metagenome | biome: human feces; feature: human gut; material: feces | place: Australia | collected 2012
GAGATGAGTCCCGGACGTCAGCAATGATGTCCGGGACTCTTTTTTTTGTCTGGCAAGGGGGATGGGACGGATGGGACGAATGGGAGTTATGGGAGTGATATGGGGTATGAATAAAATAATGCCGTCCGTCAAGTATTACGCTGCTGTAGGCCTAATGCTTAACGGACGGCATGTTTTGTGTATTCTGACTATTTAATTTTATGTAGGCAGTTTATTTAAGCTTGTCATGAAGTCTTCGACAAATTATTTGAATGATATTATTCCTGGCAATGGAATGTGCATGCCTGCAATGTCTATTTTCTTCTCTTTAGCGTACTTAATGAAGCGCTCGCGTGTCTTTATTGCGTTTTCCTTGTCCATGTCGTATGATGCGCAATATTCGGGGTGAGGAAGCTGCAAAGCCATTCCATGCATTATGTCACCTGCTATAAGCACTTCGTTGTTTACATTATATATTGTATGGCCCGGTGTATGCCCTCTTCCGTCGAGCGCAATGACATTTCCGGGAAGAGTGTCGCCGAACTCAAACAGGTGCAGATGCTTTTCGTATGCCTTCATTGTCTTTACTACTTGTGCTTTATCCTTTTCCGGCATCTTCATCCATCCTTCATACTCTTCGCGAGAGGCATAGACTTCTGCATTCGGAAATGCAGGCTTGTCGCCTTTCATCATTCCGCCTATATGATCGCCGTGAAAGTGTGTAAGATAAATATATTTCACGTCCTCAGGCTTGTTGTTGAGAGCTGTAGGTAACTGGCTGTCAGGATTTCCAAAGCCGGTGTCGAAGAGAATTGTCGTGTCTCCAGTCTTTACCAGTATGGCATTTACTGATGCCGGTATGCCGTTGCTTATGCCAAGACTGTCAATTAATGACTGAGGTATGTTGCCGAATAGGCTTAGCGGCATGATACGCTCCTTCTTGTTGTCTCTTATGCATGTAACCGTAACTTCGTTTTCCTCGGCAGTTACTGCCGTTGTCTGATTGTCTGTCATCTCTGTCGGAGTGTTAGAAATATTCTGTTGTCTGTTTTCCTTGCATGCTGCGTTAAGCGTAAGCGCCGAAAGCAGCATGATACTGATGCTTGGTAATATTTTCATGTGCGTATTGTTAAATTGTTAATTATATGTCCTTCGAATAAAAACTCTTGGCGAGTCCGCCCTCACTTGTTTCCTTGTATAGAGAAGGTATGTCGTGACCTGTATGTTTCATCACGTTGACCACCTTATCGAATGATACTCGGTGTATACCGTCTGAGAATGCAGAATATAGATTGGCGTCGAGGGCACGTGTGGCGGCAAATGCGTTGCGCTCGATGCAGGGTATCTGAACCAGTCCGCACACAGGGTCGCATGTCATGCCTAGGTGATGCTCGAGTCCCATTTCGGCTGCATATTCAATCTGTGAAGGACTGCCGCCGAACAGTTGGCATGCAGCACCCGAAGCCATGGCGCACGCTACGCCGACCTCGCCCTGACAACCTACGTCGGCTCCTGATATAGATGCATTCTTTTTGACAATGTTGCCGATGAGTCCTGCTGTTGCCATTGCGTGGAGTATGCGTGTGTCGTTAAAGTTGTGTCCTTTAGAAAGATGATAGAGCACTGCGGGGAGAACGCCGCAGGCACCGCATGTGGGAGCGGTGACGATGGTTCCGCCCGAAGCGTTCTCTTCGCTTACGGCCAGGGCATAGGCATATACCAGTCCTCTTGTCTGGAGCGACTGCTTGTAGCCGGATGCCTTTACATAATAGGTAGGAGCTTTGCGCGTCAGATTCAGCGGTCCAGGCAGTCTGCCTTCGGTATTGATGCCGCGCTCAACGGCCTTTTGCATCATGTGCCATACCTCAAGGAGATAATCCCAAAAGCCTGAGTCCTCACACTGGTCGACATATTCCCAGTAATTGCGTCCTGTCTTGTAGCACCAGTTCATAATTTCAGTCATGGTGTTCATTTCATAAACTTCAGGCGTATTGAACATGTCGTCGGCACCCTTGCCTTCAGATAATGCTCCTCCGCCAATGCTGTAAACCGTCCATTCGTCTGCTACCTTGTTATCGTCGGCATAAGCCGTAAATTTCATTCCGTTGGGGTGGTAAGGCAGAAATACAGACGGCTGCCAGTCGATTTCAACAGGAGCCGTGTCTGACAGCGCTTCTATAATGGCTGTGTCTGTCATGTGCCCTTTGCCTGTGGCTGCCAAACTGCCGTAAAGGGTTACTTTAAAAGCTTTGGCTGCGGGATTCTTTTCCAAAAATATTTTTGCTGCTTTCTGAGGTCCCATTGTATGACTGCTCGACGGACCTTTACCTATCCTATATAATTCCCTTAATGATTTCATTGTGTTTTTGTTTTAACTCTTTGATGCAAATTTAACAGAAAGAGTATTAATTTCAAAATTATTGCTGCCTTTTTAAAAAATATTACGTTGCTAAAGTCCTTGTACGAGGATTTTTTAGGTATAATATGCTAATTTTGAATATCAGCATTCTAAATTGTGTCCGACATGCTAAAACATGTGCCGTAAGTGAGAGCCTGCCATTTACTGGATGGCAGAACTTATAACAGAAGAGTGGCATTGTTGATAACGGAGAAATATAAAAGTGTAAACGCAAAGTTATTTTCTTTGCCATAATATAGCTTTTTTTTACAAAAATATGTATATTTGCAAAATGTGTGGGGCATGTATGCTCCGTTGTTTAAGAGTAAAATTACACATAAAATGGCAAAATGCGGTAATGCAAACAGTATGGGCAAGTTCAGACGCATGCTAGTGTGGCTCGGCCGTATGCGCCACAGCCGCGGCTTTGGCGTTCAGTCGCCGTGGGCCTATCGTATGGTGCGTTATGTTATCAACGAGCATTATCCTTATTATGCCTACGACAGTCTGTCATTGAGTTATCCCGGTCTGGAGGTAGTTGAACGTAAGATTTGTGAGCTTTGCCTCCGTCTTGCCAACAGTGTTCAGCCGTCGCTCATTGTTAACTTTGATGATTCAAGCGGCGCTTATGGCGCATATTTCAATGCCGGATGCCGTAAGGCACATATCGAGAAAGTTAGTTCTGACATTTCGCCTGTACGTTTTCTTGACATGCTTAACGGTTGTGGAGGACGTTTTGTTGTAAGACTCGTTCCGGGCAATGGATTCGACGAATTGTTTGCCTCTGTATGCAGTGCTGCCCGTGTCGGTTCGGCGGTGGTGGTGCATGGCATACATACAGACAGTGACACAAATCGCAAATGGCGCCGTATAGTGCGTGAAGAACCCGGCGTGGTAACGTTCGACCTATATTATTGCGGGCTGGTATTTTTTGACGAGAAACGTTATAAACAAAATTACATAATTAACTTTTAAATCCATTATGGCTATGAAGATGACGAAGGTATATACAAAGACTGGCGATAAAGGAACCACAAGTTTGGTGGGAGGCGTCAGAGTAGAGAAAACAAACGCACGCATTGAGGCTTATGGCACTGTTGACGAGCTCAGCGCGCAGCTTGGCATGCTGGCGTCTTTTATGAAAGACGGTGACGACAAAAATCTGATTTATCGCACTCAGCGCAATCTGTTCACCGTGTGCTCTTATCTGGCCACTGACAAGACTCAGACGCCATTGGCTCCGTCGTATACGCTGGATCCGGGAGAGGTTACGGTCCTCGAAGAAGAAATCGACGCCATCAATGCCGGCATACCGCCTCAGACCACGTTCATTTTGCCCGGCGGTTCCCACGAGGCTGCCATAGCTCATGTATGCCGCACGGTGTGCCGCAGAGCAGAGCGCCGCATCTTTAAACTCAATGAGCAGACCGAGCTCGACCCTGAGGTGTTGCAGTATATGAACCGTTTGTCGGATTATCTTTTCGTATTAGCGAGAAAATTAAACTTTATTTACGGAGTGAGAGAAAAAATCTGGAAGAAACCTTGCAAATAAGAAAAATTATAGTACTTTTGTGGGTGATTAAAAACGTAAATTTTAAAGGTTATGTATTGGACACTTGAATTAGCTTCAAAACTCGAAGATGCACCGTGGCCTGCAACAAAAGACGAGTTAATCGACTATGCAATCCGCTCTGGTGCTCCTCTGGAGGTACTGGAAAATCTGCAGGAAATAGAAGACGAGGGCGATGTTTACGAAAGCATCGAGGATATATGGCCAGACTATCCTACCAAGGAGGATTTCTTGTTTAATGAAGACGAATATTGATTTAATTTGATAAAAAGGGCAGCTCAAACAAAAAGAGCCGCCCTTTTGCATACAATAAAATTGCATGGCTTGCGTTATATTGTCGTGCGAATACGTCTTTTAACCATATTATCAGTGTTGTTGCTGGCCTCTTCAAGGGTCAGTGCGCAGTATGACGCGTCCTTCAGTCACTATTGGGATCTGGAGCCTTATTATAATCCGGGCTCGGTGGGCAAGGCATCCAAGCTCAATGTCGCAGCGGTCTACGCTCTCAGTTTTGCCGGATTTGAGAACAATCCGCGCTCGATGTACGTGGGTGCTGACATGCCTTTGTATCTACTTAAAAATTACCATGGCGTGGGACTCTCGCTGTTTAACGACCAGATAGGTCTTTTCACGCATCAGCGTCTTGCGATACAGTATGCTTATAAGCACAAACTCTTTGGCGGAATGATAAGCGCGGGCGTGCAGATTGGAATGCTCAGCGAAAGTTTCGACGGTTCAAAACTCGATATTGAAGACTCAAGCGACCCTGCATTTACCACGTCAGACGTCAACGGAAGCGCATTTGATGTAGGCTTCGGACTTTATTATACTCACGGCCCATGGTATGTCGGCGTGTCGGGGCAGCACCTTACTTCGCCACTCGTAGAATTGGGCGAAACTAATGAATTGCAGATTGATCCTACATTTTATTTGACCGGCGGATACAATATTAAACTAAGAAATCCGTTTCTAACAATACATCCATCTGTGCTTTTGCGCACTGATGGAGTGGCCTGGAGGGGCGATGTGTCGGGCCGACTGGTCTACACCAACGACAAAAAAATGCTCTATGGTGGCGTGTCATACAGTCCCACCAATTCTTTTACAGTGTTAGTGGGCGGCAGTTTCCATGGCATCAATATTGGCTATAGTTATGAGGTTTACACCTCGGCCATAAACATCGGTAACGGCAGTCATGAGCTTTTTATCGGTTATCAGACAACACTTAACCTTTATAAAAAAGGAAAGAATAAACATAAAAGCGTGAGAATATTATAAGATATGAAAAAAATAAAAACAATAGTTGCTCTCGGCGTGATAGTGCTGACCACGCTCACTGCATGTTTCGGCGGACGTGCCACATCGCTCGGACGCGGAGGCGAGGTTGTGGGTGTCAGCGGACGGGGCTTTACTGAGCCTACTCCTTACGGAATGACACTTATAAAGCGAGGCTTCCTCAAGATGGGTATGGAGAAAGAAGACAGCCTGTGGGGAAAGCAGACACCCGTGAAAGAAATTTCGGTAGACGGTTTTTGGATGGACGAAACAGAGGTTACCAACTCTGAATACAAACAGTTTGTGTTCTGGGTGCGCGACTCTATCCTGCGCACACGTCTTGCTGACCCGTCTTACGGAGGTGATGAGAGCTACATGATAACTGAAGACAAAAACGGCGACCCCGTGACTCCGCACCTTAACTGGAAGAAGCCTCTGCCGCGCAAGCCTAACGAAGATGAGCAGAGAGCCATTGAGAGCCTTTATGTTACCAACCCGGTTACGGGCGAAAAAATGCTCGACGCCAGTCAGATGAACTATCGCTACGAGGTCTACGACTATACAGCTGCTGCACTGCGCCGCAACAGACTAAACCCTGCAGAGCGTAATCTCAACACAGATATTCCGGTTAATCCCGACGAAGTGGTGATGATATCTAAGGACACGGCGTATATCGATGACGAAGGACGAATCGTAAGACAGACCATTGACCGCCCATTGAGCGGACCGTGGGACTTCCTCAACACGTATATCGTTAACATATATCCTGACACGACATGCTGGGTGAACGATTTTGTCAACTCTGACAACGAAACATATATGCGCCTGTATTTCAGCAGTCCTACATACAACGATTATCCTGTAGTAGGTGTAACATGGGAGCAGGCAAACGCCTTCTGTGCATGGCGTACCGACTATCTGCTTAAGGGCCTCGGCGGCGAGGCACGCTACATTCAGCGCTATCGCTTGCCGACTGAAGCCGAATGGGAGTATGCGGCACGTGGTAAAGAGGGCTCTGAGTTCCCGTGGGAGAATGTTGACGTTAAAAACGACAAGGGCTGCTTCTTTGCCAACTTTAAGCCTGACCGGGGTAATTACACTGAAGACGGCAACCTGATAACAAGCCGTGTGGGAATATTCTCGTCCAATTCAAACGGACTGTTCGACATGGCCGGTAACGTGGCAGAATGGACAAGCACGACATACACAGAGGCAGGTATCGACGCCATGAACGACCTTAACCCGGAGCTGCGCTATAATGCTGCGAAGGAAGACCCGTATAAACTCAAGAAAAAGAGCGTGCGCGGAGGATCGTGGAAAGACCCTGAGTCGTACATCCGTTCGGCATGGCGCACATGGGAGTATCAAAACCAGCCTCGAAGCTACATAGGTTTCCGCTGTGTAAGAAGTCTGGCAAGTACAACAAGTTCAAAACAGAAAAAGAAGTAAGACATGACAGAATACAGCAAATATAACATTATTTACCGCCTGCAGAGGTGGCTCGACAGCGTGCCGGGACAAACATTCCTGAACTACGCTTACAGTTGGGGTGCGTCTATCGTTATCCTAGGAACATTGTTCAAACTCACCCACCTTCCAGGAGCCAACATCATGTTGTACTTTGGTATGGGCACTGAGGTTATCGTGTTCTTCATTTCAGCCTTCGACCGTCCTTTCGACAAGACTGCCATAGGCAAAGAAATACCTACACATGTCAATGAGGAAGGTGTCGTCGTAGATGATAATGACGTACCTGTTGATAATGGATATGAGGCTTCTGCTGACGCTCAGCATGCAGCCCCTCAGGGAGTGCAAGGCGGAAATGTGGTATACATCAACGGAGGCGGCGCACAGCCTCAGGCTGCACCTTCAGGAATCTCCTTCGGCAGCGACAACATTCAGCCGTCAGACGGCGAGCAGACATCAGCCGACGGCGAGTTTGCTGCGTCACAGCCTTATGCGGCTACAGCCGGACCGGCTCCTCAGGGTGCCCCCATGCAGCAGCCGTCTACAGGATGGATTACTGCTCAGCAGCAAGTGTCGCCTGAAATGGAAGAGGCCACAAGCAACTATGTTGAGGAACTCAAAAAACTCACAGAAATGCTTTCTAAAGTATCTGATCAGAGTGCGCGTCTTACACGCGACTCAGAGGAAATGGAGAATCTCAACCGCACCCTTACCGGTATATGCAAGGTTTACGAGATGCAGCTAAAGGGAGCAAGTTCTCAGATTGGCACCATCGACCAGATAAACGAGCAGTCGCGTAAGATGGCTTCACAGATTGAACAGCTTAACAAGATTTATGCCCGTATGATTGAGGCTATGACCGTCAACATGCGTGCAGCAACAAACAACGGAAACAACGCAGAAGTATAAAAACGCAAGGCAATGGCAATAAAGAAAAGACCGGTATCTCCACGCCAGAAGATGATCAACCTTATGTACGTCGTCCTCATGGCCATGCTTGCGCTTAACGTCTCGACCGAAGTGCTCGAGGGATTCTCTGTCGTAGAGGAGAGCCTCCACCGCACCACATCAAACGCTTCTTCAGAAAACGAGTCGATGTATAACGACTTTGAGGCTCAGATGAAGTCTAATCCTCAAAAAGTTAAGGAGTGGTTTGAGAAGGCCACTGCCGTCAAGCAGATGAGCGACTCGCTGTTCAATTTTGCACAGCAGCTGAAGGAGGCAATAGTGAAAGAAGCCGACGGAGCCGACGGCGATGTACTTAACATAAAGAACAAAGAAAACCTTGAAGCTGCCAATCAGGTTATGCTTGCGCCGGGCACAGGCAAGGGCAGACAGCTCTTCAATGCAATCAACTCTTTTCGTGAGCGTATATTGAAGATGGTTACCGACGAGCGGCAGAAGTCAATCATAGCCAGCAACCTTACAACCAAGTTGCCTAAAAATGCAAAGACAATGGGTAAGAACTGGCAGGAATATATGTTCGAGGATATGCCTGTTGCAGCAGCCGTGACTCTGCTCACAAAGCTGCAGAGCGATGTCCGCTATGCCGAAGGCGAAGTGCTGCACACCCTTGTGGCAAATATCGACATGAAGGATATACGTGTCAACAAGCTCAGCGCTTTCGTCATACCTAACGCTCAGACTATAGTGCGCGGCGACAAGTTCTCGGCACAGATTGTAATGGCGGCTGTTGACACAACCCAGCAGCCTCAGATATATATCGGCGGCCGTCAGGTAAGTCTGCGTAACAACACTTATGAGATAGTAACGGGCCGCACGGGCGACTTTAATCTTACTGGTTATATCACCATGCGCAACGGCAGCGGCGATGTGATACGCCGTGATTTCTCACAGAAATACACCGTTGTCGACCCGAGTGCAACAGTTTCTGCCGACCTTATGAATGTGCTTTATGCGGGTTACAGCAATCCTATAAGCATAAGCATTCCGGGCGTTCCCCTCAACAAGGTTTCGGCATCCATGAGCGGAGGCACGCTTCAGCCCGTAGGTCCCGGCAAGTATATAGCCCGTCCTACAGCCGTCGGCAAGGACGTAACCATAAGCGTAATGTCGCTTCAGACAGGCAATGCCAAGCCCGTAGGACAGTTTACGTTCCATGTGCGTAAGTTGCCTGATCCTACACCATACATCGCCATAGGCGACAACCGCTTCCGTGCAGGTGGCCTTGCCAAGGCTTCACTTATGTCAGTGGGCGGCATCAAGGCAGCCATAGACGACGGACTGCTCGATATTCCTTTCAAGGTGTTGAGCTTTGAGACCGTGTTCTACGACAATATGGGTAACGCCGTACCGATGGTTTCAGACGGCGATTCGTTCACGCAGCGTCAGCGCGAAACGTTCCGCGGCCTGTCGCGCAACAAACGTTTCTACATTACCCGCATCACCGCCGTTGGTCCTGACGGAATAAAGCGCACGCTGCCGTCGACAATGGAAGTTATTGTGAAATAGTCATCATGCCGCGGTCTGGACGCCAGTCGCGGCTTGAGATAAAAATAAAAGCATAAATATGAGAAGATTCATGTTCCTTAAAAAGATAGCAAACGGCCACATTATAGTGGCTGGCAGACGTTCTTTGCGTATGTGTGCAGTATTGCTCTTGATGGCTGCATGCCTTACCGAGGCGTCGGCACAGCCAGCTGCGCGCCGCAGACAACAGCAGCAGAAAAACGAGTCGAACTCTCAGGGACTCACCACCCGTGCCCGCATCTCTTATCCTACGGCAGCGCGCATGTCTGAGGATGTTGTATGGCGCCGCGACATTTACCGTGAGATTAATCTCGAGGACGATGCCAATGCCGGACTGTATTATCCGGTAGAGCCAGTCGGTTCGCAGATGAACCTGTTTACATACATCTTCAAATTGATGATGAGCGGCTACATCAAGGCCTATGAGTATCGTCTTGACGGCAATGAGGTTTTCACTGATTCGGCCCGTATAAAGCCTTTGGCCTTTCTTGACAACTATCACATATATTATGAACGCAACGGAGGGCGCGTGCGCCTCGACAACAGCGATATACCGTCGCGAGAGGTAAAGTCGTTTTATATAAAGGAAAGCGCGTATTACGATCAGGCTTCAGCCACTTTCCATACAAAGGTGCTGGCGCTGTGTCCTATCATGTCGCGTGAGGACGACTTCGGCGACGGGGCGCAGAAGTATCCCCTCTTCTGGGTTAAATACGATGATTTGGCTCCTTATCTGAGCAAGCAGATCATAATGACGAGCAACCTCAACAATGCCGCCACGATGAGTATGGACGACTATTTCACACGCAACATGTACAAGGGCAAGATTTATAAGACCACTAACATGCTGGGCCAGACTTTGAGTCAGTATTGCCACACAGACTCGGCAATGGCAAAGGAGCAGAAGCGCATTGAAGACGAGCTTGTCGCCTTTGAGAAAAATATCTGGGGCGACCAGGCACGCAAGGACTCGCTCGACAGCATAGCCAAGGCCGATGTTAAAGTGAAGGGCAAGAAGGTGAAGAAAAACCGCCGTTCTACATCTACTGTCAAGAAGAGCCGCTCGTCAAGCAAGAGCTCTTCAAGCGCACCTTCGGCAGCACGTGTAACTGTACGCAGACAGAGACATTGATATGATACCTGATCTAGACTGCCCCATTATGGGGCAGCCAAATTTATAAACACTTAAAATTAAGCTTATGAAAAAGTTATTTACTCTGATTGTTCTTGTAGCGGCAACCTATTTCGCCGTGCCGGCAAACGCACAGCTGAAGTTTGGTATCAAGGGTGGTCTTAACATCACGGACATGTCGCTCAGTAAGGATGTTTTCGAAACATCAAACCGTACCGGATTCTTCATCGGTCCTACCATCAAGTTTACTCTTCCTATTGTAGGACTCGGAATCGACGCCTCTGCACTTTACGACCAGCGTGAAGGTGAAGTAAATGTAACTAGCGATGATAACACTATCGTTTCAACAAGACTGAAACAGAAGTCAATCAATATTCCTATTAACCTTCGTTACGACATAGGCTTGGGAAGTCTTGCAGCCGTTTATATTGCAGCAGGTCCTCAGTTCGGATTCAATGTAGGCGACAAAAACCAGAGTCTGTATAATGATATAGCAGAATGGCGCCTCAGCTCTTCTAACTTCAGTGTCAACGTAGGTGCAGGTGTTATGCTGCTCAGCCATCTGCAGATTGGTGCCAACTATAACATCGTTTGCGGAAAGACAGGTGAGATAACTGTTCTTGACGGAGCCAAGAGCGTGCTTCGCGGCCGTTCAAACACATGGCAGATTTCTGCAGCTTATTATTTCTAAAATAAACATATTAGAAACAAACATAATTTCGGGGAGATGTTTCTGTGTTTTATGAAACATCTCCCCAAATTTGTTTATAGGCCATATCTCCTTCCGTGCTTTGCTTGCCGGCAGGAATTACAGTTGCCGTTACAATTGTATTTTTTATATAAAAACAGAAGATATGACTGACAATCCACAAATCAATATTAAAGACAACTGCATCAAGTGCGGCCGTTGCGAGGCTGTTTGTCCGGTCGGAGTGTTCAGCCGCGACACCGTTTCGCGTGCCGTTACCGTAGTTAGTCCACACCATTGCATCGGCTGCGGACAGTGCGTGGCCGTATGTCCGGCATCGGCAATAAGTCATTCGTTGTTCAGTGATGGAGATATCGTAGAGTATGAGCGTACAGCTTGTCCGTCGCCTGACGATGTTATGCTGCTCATGAAGACCCGGCGTTCAAACCGCGCCATGAGCCGAAAGCCCGTTGAGCGCGCATTGGTTGAAAAGATAATCGAGGCCGCCTACAGTTCGCCTACGGCACACAACTCGCGCGACCTGCAATTCACGCTGGTGTCGTCTGACGACAAACTGCGTATGCTGACCGACTTCACCTGTGCCACATACTCCAGGACGATACGCCGCCTGCAAAGTCCTTTCGTCAAGCCGTTTCTGTCGCTGATAAAGCCCGGTGTGTATGCTAATGTGCCGGTAATGAACCATGTAGTGAAAAGTTGGGCTTCAGGACACGACAACGTGTTGCGCAAGGCAACGGCCGTGATACTGATAAGCACGCGCCGGAACGAGATGATGAGCAGTGCCGACGCACAGCTCGCATATCAGAATGCGTCGCTTATGGCCGAGAGTCTTGGCGTGGCTCATTTTTATCTCGGCTATCTGTGTGCCGCCCTGCGCCTTGCTCCCGGCAAACTTGAAGGCTCGCTCGGCATCAGCGGCACCATACATGCAGCCATGGCAATCGGAATGCCGGCCATGCGGTTTGACAAATACATTGACCGCGGCTGCCCCGAATGGAGCGAGATATAGCATTGTCCGTTCCGGCTGACAGTGTCGGCATCTCTCTCGCGTAGCATTAATCATGATGCTTGCGGGTTCTTTTATTTTGGGGTTTGGCTATAATTATGTATTTTTGCACAACCTATGACTTACGCAGACATCATATTACCGCTGCCGCTCGACAGCCTCTTCACTTATTCCGTGCCCGACAGTCTTGCCGGACGTGTGGGGCAGGGCGTAAGAGTGCTCGTGCCGTTCGGCAAGAGCAAGACATACGTCGGACTGGTGGTGAGGACACATAACAACAAACCCGACTTTAAGGTTAAGGACATATCCGTGGTGATGGATGATGCTCCCGTTGTAAATTCGGTTCAGCTCGAGCTGTGGCGATGGATGGCCGACTATTATCTGTCGTCGGTTGGCGACGTGATGAATGCCGCCCTGCCGTCGGGGCTGAAGAGCGAAGACGGATACACGGCAAAGACCGAAACCTATGTGTCGCTTGCGCCCGAATACCGCAACGAGCGCGCCATACACGTGGCCCTCGACATGCTGAAACGTGCCGAGGCGCAGCGCAAGGTGTTTGAAACGTTCCTCACGCTGTCTCACTGGGACACCATAAGCGGCGACCTGTGTGCCGAGTCTGTGGCTGAAGTGAGCCGCGACGAGCTTATGAACGAGAGCCACGGCACTTCGGCTGCGTTCAGAAATCTTGTCGTAAGAAAATTCTTGAATACTTACGAACGTGAAATAGGCCGTCTTAATCACGGAGGCGAGCCGCATCCCGAACTGATAAAACCGCTCAACGAGGCTCAGCAGACAGCCTATAATAATATAGTTTTCAGTTTTCTGAAAAAGGACGTGGTGTTGCTCCACGGCGTAACGTCGAGCGGCAAGACCGAAATCTACATACATCTCATCAGCCAGGCCATTGAGCGCCACCAGCAGGTGCTTTATCTTCTGCCCGAAATAGCGCTCACCGTTCAGATACGCCAGCGCCTTCAGCGCGTGTTCGGCAATCGTCTCGGCATATACCATTCAAAATATTCTGACGCGGAGCGCGTGGAGATATGGAAGAAACAGCTGTCAGCCACGCCCTATGACGTGATTCTCGGTGCGCGCTCGGCCGTACTCCTTCCGTTCACCAATCTCGGACTTGTCATTATCGACGAGGAACACGAAACGTCGTTCAAGCAGCAAGATCCAGCTCCGCGCTATCATGCCCGCAGCGTGGCCATCATGCTTGCCCGCAAGTATGGTGCCAAGGTGCTGCTCGGTTCGGCCACGCCGTCGCTCGAGAGCTGGAACAACGCTCACACCGGCAAGTTCGGACTTGTAAGCCTTACTCACCGTTATAACGACATACAGCTGCCCGAAATAGAGGTGGTAGACATAAAGGACCTGCAGCACCGCAGGATGATGAACGGTCCGTTCTCGCCGCGCCTTATGGCTGCCGTGCGCACGGCGCTCGACAACGGCGAACAGGCCATACTGTTTCAGAACCGCCGCGGATTCGCTCCTATGATAGAGTGCCGCGAGTGCGGATGGGTGCCTCACTGCGACAAGTGCGACGTGTCGCTGACATATCACAAGAGTCTCGGACAGCTCACGTGCCACTATTGCGGAGCTACGTATACCGTGCCCGACGTGTGCCCCTGCTGTGGAAGCCGCGATCTGCGCGGCCGTGGCTACGGCACGGAGAAAGTGGAAGACAAGGTGATGGAGCTGTTTCCCGACGCACGTGTAGCCCGTATGGATTTGGACACGACACGCACGCGCAACGCCTACGAACGACTGATAAGTGAATTTTCGGCACATAAGACCGACATACTTATCGGCACTCAGATGGTGAGCAAGGGGCTCGACTTCGACAAGGTTAGTGTTGTTGGCATATTAAATGCCGACAGCATGCTCAACTATCCCGACTTCCGCGCCTACGAACACGCCTTCATGATGATGGCACAGGTGGCAGGACGTGCAGGGCGCAAGGGCAAGCGCGGGCTCGTGATATTGCAGACCAAGAGTCCGCAGCTGCCGGTTATAGCCCAGGTGGTGCGCAATGACTGTGAGAACTTCTTTGCCGACTTGATAGAAGAGCGCCGCACGTTCAATTATCCTCCCTTCTGTCATCTTATTTATGTGTTTCTGAAACATCGCGACGACTTCATGGTGGCTTCGGCCTCGATGCGTCTGAGCGACATTCTGCGCGGATGGTTCGGCACCCGTGTGCTTGGTCCAGACAAGCCTTCTGTTGCCAAGGTAAAGACGCTCAACATACGCAAGATAATGCTGAAGCTCGAAAACGGCATCGACCTTGCCAAGGTACGCCTTTATCTGCGCAAGGCACAGGCCATGATGGAGCAGGACAAGAAATACCGTTCGGTGCAGATTTATTTCGATGTCGACCCGCTGTAGAATATCCGCATCAGCGTCGGATTAATGTCATGAAAATTCGTTTACGCCACGGCTTGTAAAATATACTTTTCCAAAAGACGGCCTTTTAGCTTGCAAAAGGCCACATATTACACGACAAAAGGCCACCTTTTAGCATCTAAAAGGTGGCCTTTTGCATGGCTATATTTGCGATTTTTGTAAATACCTGACTGTCAGTCAGATAGCTTTGCGGCTATGATCAGAAACTGATGTCGAGTCCTACGCCTATCACGCGGCTTGTACGTGTAAACGTGTCGGCACCATAGAGCATGCTCTTGCCTGTCGAAGGGTCGGGTGTTGTCAGCAGGGCCGTGGTCTTGTCCACAGCCACCTGTGCAGCCTCAGGGCCCATCAGCTCGTTTGCCACGTTGCCTATAACCTTGCCTGCCAGGCCCGAAATGTTGTAATAGTTGTTGGTTTCGCGCTTGTAGTCCTTGTAGAAAGTCTGGAAGTAGGCCACGTTGAGCTTCATTTTCTCGGTCAGCTTAACGCCTACGCCAAGGCCCACAGAGCATGAACTTACGTTGAAGCTGATGTCCTCCATGTAGCTGTCGGTAAAGTCGTATTCGGTAAACTGCGCTCCTGCGCTTACCTGCACCCGCTTGTTTATATCATATTCAGCACCCACAAGATACTCGTTGGTGTTGCCTCCGAGCTTGTCCTGGTGGTTGTCAAACTGCTTTGCGTCTGTGTCAAAGTAGTGGTGCCATCCGGCAGAGATGCGCAGCTGCTGCAGCGGCGACCACTGTGCGCCCAGCGTCAGCAGAGCCGGCGAGTCTTCAGCCACCTCTATTCCGTCGGTATAGCGGTTGAGCTGCTCCAGGTTCTTGGCGCTCTCGCTGTTGGCTGAGCGGTTCTTCAGGCGCATGCGTGTCTTGAATTCATACTTAGCTGCAAAGTTAAAGTCGCCCGTCTTATAGTCCACTCCTATTATCGGCGCGATGCCCCAGCCTGTCTGGTCGCAGTTCAGCGTAACGTCTTCAGTGGCAGCTCCGAGCGCCCCGAGCATCACGGCCTTCACCTTGTAGTCCTTGGCCATCTGTGCATATTTGGCAGCGTTGGTCATGTCGCCTGCCTGCTGATACATGTTTGCCATCTCGGTGCATGTTCCCACGGCCACGGCAGCCTGAGCCGAAAGATTCTTGAATGTCTCTGGTGCGCTTACCATTTCGCCGTTGATGTTGGCCTTGATGTTCTTCACGTAGCCATAATAGTTGGCATTGCCGTATAGCAGTCGTGCGCCCAGATACACCGACCAGTGTTCGTTCAGTTTGCGTGCCGCTCCGAGCGTGAAGCCGTAGTAGTATTGGCGCCCGCGCATGTATGTGTCCATGTCATACTGCGACACTGTGGGAAGTCCCAGAGAGCCGAGTCCGAGCTGTGTCGTCAGAGCGTCGAGATTCTGTGAGAGCAGCGGCAGCAGGGCGATGTTGCCCTCAAACGACGACAGGCCATTGTCAAAGATGCACTTTCCGCCTCCGCCAGTGATGGCAAAGTTAAACTGGAAGCTCCAGTTGTTCTTGTTGTATGCCGCCTGTATCGACGGAATTATCGGTGCATTGGCTTCGCCCTTAAAAGTCTTGGTGGTGTTGCCAAAGTTGTTGGCTCCATAGGCAAAGGGAGCAAACGTAGAGGTTATCTCACGCGTCTGGTGAGCGTTCTGTATGTTGAGCGACAGATGGAATCCGTTGTTCATAAATGCCACTCCGGCAGGGTTGCTGTACACTCCGGCAATGCCTATCACGGCATCCTGAGCCGGATTTCGCAGAAAAGCGATGTTCTGATTAGTGTTAGTAAGAATGCCGCCTGCGCTGGCCGTTGCGGCTGTTGACAGGGCAAGAGCCGCGCAGATTAATTTTGTTTTATTCATCTTTAATTACCTTAAAAAATTGGCTGCAAAGGTATTATTATTGTTCTGTATTTCTCGAAATGGCATATTTTGTTTAATCTTTATTAACAAGATAAGTAACTCTTAATGCACAAATATGTTGATGTGTGCATGTTTTTCTTACACAAGGTTCATATAAAAACAGACCGGCCAATGTTGCTCTCATGCAACATTGGCCGGTCTTATCGTAGTGCTTTCCGGCTTTATTTTTTTGCGGTCTGCGTGTTTTCTGTCTTGTTTTCCTTCTTTGTCAGTTCCGGATAGCTCGTCCTTGTGTGATAAATCGATTTAAGACGCTCTGTAAGCACCTGCTTAGCCACGGCAATGTCGTGGAATGTTATCGGGCAGTAAACAAAATATCCTTCGCTCACCTGCTGGTCAATGAGCTTGTTGACAAGGTTGGATATGCTTTCTTCCGTATATTCAGGCAGCGACCTCGATGCGGCTTCCACAGTGTCGGCCATCATCAGTATGGCCTGCTCGCGAGTGAACGGGTCGGGACCGGGATACGTGAACAGCGAGTCGTCAACTGGTTCGTCAGGATGCTCGTTCTTGTATGATATGTAGAAATATTTAGTCTTGCCGCTTCCGTGGTGAGTGTTTATAAAGTCTTTTATAACGCTCGGCAGGTTATATTTCTCTGCCATCTTCAGTCCCTCGGTAACGTGGCTTATCACAATCTGTGCGGCTTCGATGCGCGACATCTTGTCGAGCGGGTTGACGCCCACTTGGTTTTCAGTAAAGAAAGCAGGATTCTTCATCTTGCCTATGTCGTGATACATGGCGCCCGTTCTTACGAGCTGAGCCTTGGCGCCTATCTTGTTGGCTATCTCGGCAGCAAGGTTGCTCACCATGACCGAGTGCTGGAATGTGCCCGGAGCCACCTCGCTTAGCTGTCGCAGCAGATCCTTGCTGGTGTTTGACAGCTCAATGAGCGTTACGTTTGATATAAATCCGAACGTCTTTTCGATGATGAGCATCATCGGATATGCAAAGAGCAGCAGCACGCCGTTAACGATGAAGTATTTGTACATGCTGTGGTCCATCGACGTAATGTTGTTGTCCTGCATAAGCTGCAGCGCGAAATACATGGCGCTGCTGCCTATCGTTACGAGCACGGCCGTCTTGAACAGCTGCGCCCTCTGCGACAGTTCGCGCAGCGAATATATGGCAACAAGTCCGGCAACGAGCTGCACGATGATAAACTCATACTGATATTTCACGGCCGCTGCGCATATCAGAATCATTATTACGTGAGATATGAATGCCGTTCGCGAGTCCATGAACACGCGTATGAATATCGGCGCTATGGTGAACGGCAGCACGTAGACGTTGAGAATGCTGTGGCTCATCATCAGCGACACGAGTATAGGGAACAGCGTTATCATGGTGTAGAGCATGGTGATGCTGCGCGGCTTTTCAAAATAGTCCTTGCGGAACAGGCCCAGATACGTCGTAAACAGCATTATGAGTGTTGCCACAAAGAGTATCTGTCCGGCTATTGTCGACGGAATGGCGCTCACTGTTGCGCTGCGCCTCTGCGTCTCTTTCTCAAACGAATTTAGCACCCTGTATGTATGGTCGTCCACAATCTCTCCGCGGTCAATTATTTTCTGTCCGCTCAGCACCATTCCGCTGGCCAGTGGGATTGTGCTAAGCTGGTCGGCCTTTTCGGTCTCGCTGCGCTCCTCGTCATAGCTCAGGTTGGGCTGTATATATTCGTTCAGGTTACATTTCTGCAGCACTTGCCTCTGTTCGGCCAGTTTCGGGTCGCTGAACATCTGTTCATAGGCCGTCATCGTAGAGTAGATGCACATTATCTCGGCGTTGGTCGCTTTCTTGCCACTCACAATCCTTATGGTGCTTGTGGTGTCCTTACTTATCTCAGAGTATTCGGGCGTGTCCATGATTCCTGCCTGATATAGCCGGTGCAGCCTGTCGGCGATGGTTGTGACATAGCTGTATGGCAGTCCGGGTATGCCTTCTTTATATTTGCTGAGAAACTTGCTTATCTGCTCTTTCTCAACGTCCTGATTATAGTTGTAGTAAGGTTCAAATGCCTTTATTATGCTGTCCTGCTCTCCCTTTATGGCCTCGTCGGTTTTATAGATGGGAAAGTCGAACTTTGCTATAAGCGAACTGTACATCCACGGCTTGCCTATGTCGTATCTGAACTGCGGTCCGCTGTTGCGCGGCAGAAAGCATACAATTATGATTACGGCAGCTACGACAAGCGCTATTCGTGTAAGGATGTCTCTTAAATAATGTTTGTCAGTTTTATTGAATTTGCCCATTTCTATTCGTTTTAAATGCTTTGCTCTGCGAAAATAATAAAAAAATACACCACTTTGCTAAAAAAGTTGTAATTTTGCACAAAATTTATCTTATCTTCATTAATAAATGGCAGAAAGAAAAGTAAGGGTGCGCTTTGCACCAAGTCCCACCGGGGCGTTGCATATAGGCGGAGTACGTACCGCATTGTATAATTATCTTTTCGCCCGTCAGCATGGCGGCGATTTCGTTTTTAGAATAGAAGATACAGACTCAAACCGTTTTGTTCCGGGAGCCGAGGAGTATATCATAGAGTCGTTCAGATGGCTTGGCATAAAGTTTGACGAAGGTGTCAGCTTCGGCGGTGAGCATGGTCCTTACCGTCAGAGCGAGCGTCGTGCTATATACAAGAAGTATGTCGACCAGCTGCTTGATGCCGGCAAGGCATACATAGCCTTTGACACTCCTGAGGAACTCGATGCAAAGCGTCATGAGATTAAGAACTTCCAGTATGATGCCCACACAAGAATGATGATGCGCAACTCGCTCACCATGCCTGCCGATGAGGTTGAAAAACTTATTGCCGACGGCTGTCAGTATGTTGTGCGCTTCAAGATTGAGCCGGGCGAGGACGTTCACGTTAACGACATGATACGCGGCGACGTTGTTATAATGAGCGACATCCTTGACGACAAGGTTCTTTATAAGAGCGCCGACGAGCTTCCTACATATCACCTTGCAAACATTGTTGACGACCACCTGATGGAGATAACCCACGTTATACGTGGCGAGGAGTGGCTGCCGAGCGCACCGCTGCACGTTCTCCTTTACAGAGCCTTCGGCTGGGAAGACACCATGCCGCGCTTTGCGCATCTGCCTCTGCTGCTCAAGCCGGACGGAAAGGGCAAGCTGAGCAAGCGCGACGGCGACCGTCTGGGCTTCCCCGTATTCCCGTTGGAGTGGCACGACCCAAAGACTGGCGAAGTGTCTAACGGATTCCGCGAGCAGGGATATTTCCCTGAGGCTGTAATCAACTTCCTTGCATTGCTCGGATGGAACCCCGGCACAGAGCAGGAACTGTTCTCTCTCGACGAGCTTGTTGAGCAGTTTGACATCACAAAGTGCAGCAAGGCAGGAGCGCGTTTCGACTATCAGAAAGGTATCTGGTTCAACCACGAATACATACTGCGCAAGAGCGACGAAGAGATAGCCAAACTGTTTGCGCCAATCGTTGCAGGCAACGGCATCGACGAGTCGATGGAGCGTATAACCAAGGTCGTTTCAATGATGAAAGACCGTGTAAACTTCGTAAAGGAACTGTGGCCGCTGTGCTCGTTCTTCTTCATACCTCCCACAGAGTACGACGAGAAGACGGTGCGCAAGCGCTGGAAAGAAAATTCAGCACAGGTTATGGGCGAGCTTGCCGAAGTGCTTGAAGGTATCGACGACTTCTCGCTCGAGAATCAGGAGCACATAGTCATGGCATGGATTGAGAGCAAGGGCTACAAACTCGGCGACGTGATGAATGCGTTCCGTCTTGCGCTTGTAGGCGAAGGCAAGGGCCCGGGCATGTTTGACATTTCGGCATATCTCGGCAAGGAAGAGACTCTGCGCCGTCTGCGCCGTGCAATAGAGGTGCTTAAATAGATACAACAAATAACAATAGACCGTGTACGAAATTGTTATCAGCCTTTACACGCTGGGCGTAGCTGTGATGAGTCTGTTCAGCGACAAGGTAAAGAAGATGTGGCGGGGTGAGCGCGAGGCTTTCAGTATCCTTAAGCGCAGCGTCGACCCCGGCGCACGCTATGTATGGTTCCATGCGGCGTCGCTCGGCGAGTTTGAGCAGGGCCGTCCCATCATTGAGCGCCTGCGCCTTGAACATCCAGAATATAAGATTCTTCTGACCTTCTTCTCGCCTTCGGGCTATGAGGTCAGAAAGAATTACAACGGTGCCGATATTATTTGTTATTTGCCGCTTGATACTTACATGAACGCACGCCGTTTCCTGAATCTTGTGCATCCCGAGATGGCGTTCTTTATCAAATATGAGTTCTGGTGGAACTATCTTCACATACTGAAGCACCGCCATGTGCCCGTCTATAGCGTAAGCAGCATATTCAGACCCAATCAGGTGTTCTTCCGCTGGTACGGCCGCACTTACAGCAACGTGCTGAAGTGCTTCACGCGTTTCTTCGTTCAGAACGAAGTCAGCCGTCAGCTTCTTGCCAAGCTCGGCATAACTGACGTCGACATAACGGGTGACACACGTTTCGACCGTGTAATCCAGATTAAGGAACAGGCCAAGAGTCTGCCTATAGTTGAGGCCTTCAGACAAGACTATAAAGTGTTTGTGGCCGGAAGCAGCTGGCCTCCCGATGAGGACATCTTCATCAAATATTTCAACGGCTGCGACGACTGGAAGATGATTATTGCACCTCATGTGATAGGCGAAGACCATCTGCAGCAGATACTGTCAAAGCTTAAAGGCAAGGCCGTGAGATACACCGAGGCGACGCCCGATAATGTTGCTGACGCAAAGATTCTCATTATTGACTGTTTCGGACTGCTTTCAAGCATTTATGGCTACGGGCATGTGGCATACGTCGGCGGAGGTTTCGGTGTTGGCATACACAATGTGCTTGAGGCTGCCGTGTGGAATATACCGGTGATATTCGGTCCTAACAACGAGCGTTTTCAGGAAGCTCAGGATCTGTTGGCTTCAGGCGGCGGACGCCAGATTGAGGACTATTCGCAGTTTGAAAGCATCATGAACGGATATATAGTTGATGACAGCAGCAGAAAGGCCGACGGCGACAAGGCTGCACAGTATGTAAGCAGCAAGGCCGGAGCAACGTCAAAGATACTTTCGGCAGTTAAGTTCTGATTATTTTGTTGGCTAATGAATATAATGACGCAGCGCGCCGGCCGTTATTACGGCGGCGCGCTGTTGTCTTTTTTGCGTTGCTTATTTTTCTGTTCTTTTATCGGCACGGTTTCATCATGCTCTTTTATCCTGTCTGTCGAGCACATTCTCTTTCTGTATTCGCTCGGCGACATGCCTGTCTGCGACTTTACAAACTTTCCGAAGAAAGATATGTTTGGAAAGTTCATCGAGTCGGATATTTCTTTTATTGTCATGTTCGAGTATTTCAGGCGTTTTATTATAGAGTCTATCGTAAACTGGTGAATCCAGTTAAGTGCTGTCTTTCCGCTCACTTTCTTGCATAGCGACGACAGGTATTTTGGCGTTATGCACAGCTTTTCGGCATAAGCCTTAATCGAGCGCTCCATGCCTCCGCTCTCGGTCAGCAGCTCAATGTATCGTCTGAACAGCAGGTCGCCCTGCCTTATCACTCCGCTGAACCGTTTGTTGTCGTTACATGAAACGAGCGCGTCGGCAAGTTCGTAGAACGCACACTGGAACAGCGAGTGCATAATCTCCTTATGAAACATTCCGTGAGCATTGCTCAGTTTAAAATGCAGCAGGTCGTGAAACTTGTTCAGCAGAATCCGCTTCTCGTTGTTTAGGCATATCAGAGGGTTTTGCGAGGCATATAATATAATGTTCCAGAAGTCTTTGCTCATATCCATGCTCCGGTAGAGAGCATTGTTCGACAGTCCGAGAATTTTCAGCTCAATGTCGTCCGATGTGTTCATGTTGGTGATAAATGTATGTGGAAGACACAGCAGAATGTTGCCTTCTTCCAGCCTGTATGTCGATTCGTTTATACGGCAGTTGGCATGTCCTTTGGCACAATAGACAATCAGCAGCATCTCCATTTGGCACATGTCGGGGGTAACCGGAATGTCTTTCAGGTTATCCATCACCACTATATCACCATCATGATAGTCTGTCTTGGCTTCATTGACAATTGATTCAATGTTGACTTTGAGTTTATTTACTGTCATAAGTTGCCTTAATTTGTTTTTTGTGAACAAAGATAGGCATTAACTGAAAGAGTGCAACTATCTAAAAGTAGACAATAGTGTTCTTTAAGTCATGCAAAGACCTGTTTGAGCCACTTTTTAGGCTTCTTATTACGGTAATGTAGGCATAACAGAGTGATAAGTTCTTTTGTAAATTTGTTTTATATGTGGCCGGTATAATTCTTCTGCCGCCATCCTTTTTATTTGCTGCACTTGTATATCGTTTACCGAAAAAATAACCATTATCCCATTTTTCATGCGTCATACAGACCTAAAGTGCGCTGAAAAATGTAACTTTGCATCAATACTTAAAACAATGAAGACAATGTGGTTCGTTCTTTTCTTCGTGCTGCCGTTCATCGGTCTGGCTTACGTGTTGTGGCATGTGTGGTGCCTCCTGCCGTTGTCAGCCGGCTGGCGCTGGACCGTGGTGGGCTTATGCATCGCGGCATTTCTCACCCTGTTTCTTAACTTTTCGCATGCCATCGACGGCTTTCCCCTCAATCTTGCTTCAGCGTGTTACGAGGTGGGCAACTCCTCCATATTCATCCTTCTTTATCTTGTCATCGCCTTTCTGCTGCTCGATCTCGGGCGGCTCTTTCACCTCGTGCCGCGCTCATGGCTCTTTTCCAACTGGGCTACGGCCACAGTGATGTTTGCCGTCATGGCGGCTTTGTTCATAGGCGGCAACATAAGGTATAATTATAAGGTGCGCCGCACTATTGAACTTACCACTGACAAGCATCTCGGACGCCCTGTTAAGGTGGTCATGATGAGCGACCTTCACATCGGTTATCACAACCGCCGTAAGGAGCTTGCACGCTGGGTGGACATTATTAACGCCGAGCATGCCGACCTGATACTCATTGCCGGCGACATAATAGACGGCAGTATGCGTCCGCTCATCGAGGAGAACATGGCGTCAGAGCTGCGCCGTCTCAACGCTCCCGTGTACGTCTGCCTTGGCAATCATGAGTATTTCAGCGGTGAGCCTCAGGCGCAGAAGTTCTTTGCCGACGCCGGCATAACGCTGCTGCGCGACAGCATGGCCAACGTGGGGCAGCTGTGCATCATAGGCCGCGACGACCGCAGCTGTCTGCATCGCCGCAGCGTGGCGGAGCTTATGCGCCGTGCCGACAGAAGCAAGTACACCATTCTGCTCGACCATCAGCCCTATCATCTTGACCGCGCCGAGCGTGCCGGTGTTGACTTTCAGCTTAGCGGCCACACCCATCACGGCCAGCTTTGGCCCATATCGTGGATAACCGACCGCATATACGAATGTGCTTATGGTCCGTGGCAGCGCGGCAACACGAAATATTATGTAAGTTCTGGCCTTGGCATCTGGGGCGGCAAGTTCCGCATAGGCACCTGTTCAGAGTATATTGTGGCAACGATAACAGGGCGCAAATAGCCGTCGGCAGAATAAGTCCCTGAAAATCGTAACATTTTATATGATTTTTCCTTTCAGATTAGACGTTTAAGCCATAAAATAAGCCTATCTATTAAGGAATATTTATCGATTTACTTTCGAACTGTTAGTGGCCGAGTTACGCATCGTAACTCGGTCACTTTTTATGCAAAAGTGGGCCACTTTTCAAGTCTAACTCATAGTCTTTTTTCGTGGATTCTGATGGAATAGGAGAGACGTAATGTGATATTAAAAGTAAAGGAACGAAATTAGATGTTTATTAAGGGAATGGCAACAAGGTAAAATGACTTGTTGGAGTTTTTAATGGGTATATATTATTGGAAGTTATCGGATCACAAATTAGCTTCGCTGACTTTCAGTTCTAATATTTAATTCCGGCAGATTACAAATCAGCCGGCACATTAGTTTTGTTTGGTATTTATGGAAGTAATGAAGCAACAAGGCTAATCTTTTTATTGACTAATAGGTATCTTAACGGAGAATCTCGCTCACTTAAACCGCGAAACAAGTGATTATCAGCCGGTTGTCGGGATAATGTCAGTAAAATGTCAGTTGTTTTATAGCTGAATTCTTTTGTCAAACTTTATTTTTGCAAAATTAAAAACAGCTATTAGTTATGAGAAAATTGAAATTTATTTTTCTGCTGCTTTGCGGTTTAATGTGTACAATATCTACATTGGCCCAACATACCATAAAGGGTCTTGTGAAAGATTCTAAGGAACAATTTATAATTGGAGCTTCAGTAGTAGTAAAATCCAAAACAGATTCTCTTTATTATAAAGGATGCACCACTGACGGAGAAGGACAATTTGCTATAGAAGGACTTGCGTCAGGAGACTATATTCTTGAAATTTCATTTTTGGGATATTTAAATCATCATCAGAATCTGAAATTGAACAAGACTATGGATTTGGGAATAATTCATCTACAAGAAAAGTCTTTAAACATTGACGAAGTTGTTGTAACAGCCAGCATGGTAAAAAGGTTCGCCGATAGGAAAGAATATAAATTAACTAATGCTGAGAAGAAGCAATACAGCAGTGCTTTGTCTGCTTTGGAATTTCTGCCTAAGATTCAGGTCCTTGATCAAAGTGTTTCGTCTGTAGACGGTAAGGCTGTAAAGATTCTGATTAACGGTGTCCCGTCAACTCCGGCAGACCTGTCTGTCATATCTCCAGAAAATATTTTAAAAATCGACTATTACACGCAGCCTCCAATACAATACTCTAATATGGGATTGGGTTCGGTAATAAATGTTGTAACCAAAGAAAAACAAACAGGAGGCACTGTTGGTATAAATACTCAGAATGCTGTTACAACAGGTTTCGGCAACAATGTTGTTAATTTTAAGTATAATTGGGGCAATTCACAGATTGGTGTGACTTACAATATCAATTACAGAAACTACAACAAGAGAATCTTGGATGAAAATATGACATATTCGGTTGGAGGGATAAATTATGAAAAAGTAAAAAGCGGTCATAATAGTCCGTATGCCTATGAACAGCAGATGGCTGAAATCAGTTTCAACAATTCAAAGATTGACAACTATCTGTTCAGTGCGAAACTGTCTTTCAATTCATTAAACCGTAGACGTTCGTCGAAACAAGACATAATATCGAGAATCAATGGAATGGAGTCTGACAAAATTGGCGAAAGCTCTGACAGGGATAAGTATATCAGTCCGGTTTTGGATATGTATTTCAGCAAGCAATTCGGCTCAAGACATGAGCTTATAATGAATATTGTCGGCACATACTATAAATCTGACTATGATTATGAGTACAAGGAAATGATGGATGAAAAAAAAGATTTTGAAACAGCAACTGTGATAAACACTGACAAGTATTCTGTTATCGGAGAGGCATTGTATAATTATAAAATGAAAAAGGCTAATCTATATGTTGGAACAAGGTATATGTATAACAACAGCATTCAGAACAATTTGTCTTCAAATAATAAAATAACAACCAATGAACTCTATTCTTATTTGGGAATAACCGGGATGCTGGGTGAAAAATTCAATTACAGCATAAGCGCCGGCGTGAACAACAATATTTTTACAACAATTGAAAACGAAACGTACAACTTCACTTATTTTCGCCCTCAGGTAAGACTGGGATATTTTATTGATCGGAGTTCGGAATTAATGTTCAATTATGAAGTTAATACAGAAAATCCGTCAGTATCTTCATTGACTTATAATCCGTATTATAAGGATCCGAATTATATATTCACAGGAAATCCAAATTTGTCACCAAGCTGCAATCATGAGTTCTCGTTGTCCTATTTCAAAGGTTTCAAGAAGTTTGTTATTAATGCAATGGTGGAATATTCATATTCCAAAGATGCCATTGCACCTGTGTTCCAATCTGATGACACAAACATCATTGAGACATACAGCAATCTAGACAACGCACAGAACATGAAAGCCAGCTTATTTCTACAGTGGTATCCATTCTCAGATAATATTCTTAGGTTGAGACTATACTCAGAAGTGTTCCATCAGAAAAATAAACTTGGAGACTCGAAATGGAATCATACAGGCTATTCAATAATACCTTCAATATATCTTGCATATAATAAATGGGGACTTCAAGTGTTTTATCAGACTCAGAAGAAATCTCTTATTGGACAGACAACGAAAAATATACCAAGTATGGCATCGGTAGAATTGTCTTATAAACCGATTAAAAATTTGACAGTCACGGGTGGCATAAGATATCCTTTCTATGATTCATGGAAACAGGTTACGTCTGTATCAGGAACATCACTTCTGCAACGTACAGAGACTGAAAGAATTGTAAACAATGCCAATATGGTATATGTAAATCTTGTTTACAATATCTCATTTGGCAAGTCTAAATCCGGAGCGAAATTGAAAATACAGAATAAGGATAAGGATTCTGGTATTCTGAATAGGGAGTGATGCAATTTAATGTTATGTAATAAATCGAAAGGTAAGGTTTATAAATTTAAATTATTTGGAGGTTTTATCTATATATCATATTTACCCCAAACCGGTAGTTGGTAAATCAACGACAGGTTTGGGGTAAGATTGTAAATCAAGCATGATGCAGTAACATTAGTTATAGAATTTCAAATTTATCCATTTATTTTTATAAAAGACAAAATTTAATTCTTTTCGTGTTTCAAAATAAAAAAATGTTGTATATTTAGGCTCTTAAAATACAGTATTATGGGTGATAAAGAACTTGACATAACATATTTTCTGTCTTTCTGCATAGAGCAATACAAGAATAAACACCATGTCAGTACAGAGGATGTTGTTTCACTTTTCGAAAAATATGGTGTGTTGACTTATTTGGAAAACAATTTCGAAGTTATCCACACTCAAAGCTATCAGTGGATAATTGAAGAAATAGACGAATTTATAAATAATCGAAAAAAGAAATAAGAAAATGATATTGTATCATGGTAGTCTTGAAAGGGTGGATAAGCCGGAAATAAGAAATGCAAATCGTACACTTGATTATGGGAATGGATTTTATACGACAACATCTGAAGAGCAGGCTACACTTTGGGTTAAAAGGAAGCTAGGAAAAGCTGGAGGTACAGGATATGTTAATGTTTATGAGATGGATGAAGAATGTATAAAGAGTTTAAAGATGCTCCATTTTTCAAAACCAACAGAATCATGGCTTGACTTTGTCATGGCAAACCGTTCTGATAAGAATTTCAAGCATGATTATGACATTGTTTGGGGACCTGTGGCAAATGATCGTGTATATGCTGCTTTTGCTTTGTATGAAAGCAATCTGTTAGATAAGCAGGGACTTATAAGAGAGTTAAAAACTTATGTTCTTGTTGACCAATTATTATTTCATACAGAACGTTCATTATGTTGTCTTAAATTTAAAGAGGCTAAGGAGGTAATTTTATGAATCTGGAAGTAACCGATAAAAATTTGTATCTGCTTTTACCCGGTAAGGTTAGTAGGGTGGTGCAAATCTATGCCCACGAATACAACCTACCGTTGTTAGAGGCATTAAAACGTTTTTATCTTTCTGACACATACAAGAGACTGGCAGATGAATCAACAAAACTATGGCATTATGGTGCCGTAGCTTTGTATCAGGAGTTTATGGACGAACTGAAACAGCGCGAAAATATAAAAGATAATAAATAGGTAAACAATTAATATACTTAGACCGAATCTACATAATAAATCATTTATTAGTTCTTTTAAAATAGAAATTTGTATATTTGCATTAGGTTTACATTGCGTTAATGGTATTATATAGTTCTATAATATAAAATATTTTGCTTATGAATCTAATAAAATATTTTCTTAATTTTTTTGATGAATTTTTTCATAGACATAATCCATTTAAAAAAACGAACGATGACGATAAAAGTCAAGGTCCGAATCATGAATCATTTTCAGGAAACGGCACTACACCTATAAAAACAGACAACAAAGATGAAAATCATCATAATGGAAATAATAATTCTATAGATAAAGTGACTAATGTAGTTCACGATGATGGCAAATGTCAAGGTCCGAATCATGAATCATCTTCAGGAAACGGCACTACACCTATAAAAGCAGACAACAAAGATGAAAACCATCATGAAGGAAACAATAATCCTACCAATAATGTGAATAAAACAAATGAACATACTATACATGCCATTAAGCTGTATACTGTACAAGTTATTCCATTTTTAAAATCAGAGTTGGATTTAGATTACAATGGAAGATATATAGTAAATTATTCTATTTCAGATTCACGTGTTATGGAGTTTCCAATAATACGTGCACCTAAAAAAGGTTGTGAGATAAAATTGCCAATACGTGGCCGTTGTGGTAAGAGGGGTGTTTGTGAGCAGAAATTATGCGAGGAAATAGAGAAACTTAACCTTTTCGGCTTTTATGATAATCTTTCGCTTTTTGTGACAGACCTTTATTTCCGTTATGAACCTGATTTAGCTTATATAGATGCTAAAAAGGGTATCTTTATCGATATAGAGATAGATGAGCCTTATTCTGGCTTAGAACGAAAGCCTATACATTATACGATAGGAGATTATACGGTTGATGATAAGCGCAATGATTATTTTACAGAGCGAGGGTGGACTGTTATACGTTTTTCTGAGACACAAGTATATAAACAACCACAATCTTGTTTGAAGTATGTTTATAAACTGTTGCATGATATGGATACATCAATTAGTATGCCTCATAATCTTGCTGCCGTTGGTGACATTAGGATGTGTCCTATGTGGGATAAGGATTGCGCTGAAAGAATGGCATCGGAAAGAAAACGCGAGACATTGCTTGGTATTAACAGATTCATCGAACAGTCTGAGGAAAGAAAACTTGATGTTATATTTGATTACTCTCATGGGCGAGAGATTGAAAACAATATTTTAAAGCATAAAGAACAACAGGGTAAACAACAAAGTTCAGGAATATATTGTACACGTTTAAGTCAAGTAAAAGATGATGCTAGCCCTCATCGTGCACCATCAGATACAGGTTGCCAACATAGTGTTGAAGCCGAAAAACAAAAAGAAATACAGAATATATCAACCCAATCAGAACCAAAAACTACACCATCAAGCCGAGGATATGCCTAAATCAATAATTAAATACGAGGGAAAGGATTTTTATAACGATTATTGTTCGAATCTTAAAGATTTCATTTTATTGGAATATTTTGAGAGTGTAGATAATGAGTATGTTGGAAAGATAGCTACTAATGATACTATTTATCCAATAGAGATAGAAGTACATATTCCGCATACGTTTCCTCACAATAAGATGTTGTTTGTAACGTGTAGCCTTTCGGGTTATCCGCATTTGATACCATTCGACAGAAATAATCCGCAAAAAGGAAATTGGTTTTGTCTGAATACAGCTTTTGCGGAAAATCCAAAGGCACAGCTTGACGAAGAGTTTTCTCGTCTTCGTGGATGGCTACGCAATAATTTGCGAGCAGATTTGCCACGTCATATAAAAAATAGTACGACACAAACTGCATTGCAGATATTCAATGCTTATGAAGGGAATAATCCTGATGAAATAAATGAATTATCTGAGAAAAGTAGTTTGACGTTTGTTGGTGATTTTGCTGTCAATAGCGAGAATTTCAATGAAACCTTTGGCTATTTGTATGTTGTGAAGCATCCAAGTGGAAAATTTAGCGTGTTTAAAGAAAAAGAAGGAACAAATGAAAAATTGCCATACGTATTGGTAAACCACATGCCTGCGGATTTGTACAGATTTGCATCATGGGTTGATGAGTTTAAATGGGATAAAAAACTTTGCGATATATTGCTTCCAAATTTTAATTGGAAAGAAATAGATTATGTGAATTTGGAACGTGTACAAAAAAGTTTTTTTCAGAATATTTCTGATGAAGAAATAGAAAGAGACCAACAATTTTTAATAGGTGAACTTTCAAAAATAAATGTTCCTCAAACTCATAAAGAAGCCTTACGAAAGGAAGTGGACGAGATGACCAAGAAAAATCGCAAATATTGTGAATATCTTGATCAACCGATTGGAAGTATTTATGATATTGAAGAGGCTGATGATCCAGAGGAGGAATATTATAAAAGTATCAATAAATTATATTATTTTGCTATAGGTATTGCCTTTGATGATGATATAAGTTGGTTTCTTGTGAGTACGAACTTGCAACATAGAGTATTTGATGAATATAATTATGACCTTGTGCGGTATAGTTGTAAAATAAAAGAAACAATAGATGTCAAGTTGAGAATTTCGTATTCTAATATAATAGGACGAAAAGAAATCTTTGGCCGTGGAGAGTTGCACTCATCATTGTCAGATAAGAAGATAGCGATAGTAGGATTAGGTGCAATAGGTTCGCCAATTGCTGAAGCACTTGCCAGAGGAGGTGCCAAATACCTCACACTTTGGGATGGAGATATAGTAGAAGCAGGAAATATATGTCGTTCTGTATATGATAATGCAGATATAGGCAATGCGAAGGCACAGGCACTTTCTGTGCATATCAAACGTATTTCGCCATTTTGCAATGTTATCCCTAAAGGTTGTTGGTATGATTCGGATTATACGGATGAATGTAGTTATATTGGTGGAAATTTCTATGGAAATGTCAATTATAATTCACAAAAAGAATTTTTAGATACGTTGCATGAATATGATATTGTGATTGATTGTACAGCAAGCAATGAACTATTGCATTTCCTTAGTTATGCTGCGACTGATGTTGATTTGCTGAGCTTGTGCATTACGAATAAAGCGACGCATATGCTTTGTTTATCAAATAATGATGGAAATCCTTTTGAGATGAGAAAGCATTTGCTTGCGTCAATAGAACAAGACACTGATAATTTTTATGTTGAGGGTATAGGATGTTATTCTCCAACATTTCTTGCCACTAGTTGTGACATTCAGTCTCTTGTTAACCTTTGTGTACGTAGTATTCATCGGCAAATTCAGAAACAAGGGTATGTTTCTTCAACTATTTGGCATTATAGTGGCGATAATATCGTTGCAGACACATTTTGTCGATATCAATTAGACCATAGTCAGATAACTATGCTTGTACCCAAGAGTTCCATTATTAAAATGAGACAACTGCCTGTATTTCGTAATGGGAATATGGGCTATCTGTTGGGAGGATATAACACCAATAGAGATGTTATTTATGTTACATCTGCCATCAGCCAATTGGAGTTTAATGAGATGGTTGGCAGAATTCGTAAACTTTCTAATGGGATAATCGATTATATAGGCAATGTTTGTGTAGGTTCACATATCGGTAACCTGCCACTTGAAACAGAAATCCAATATATAGAGAAAATAGCAGAAAGTAAAGATGTCGATACTAATAATCCATTATTGGCAACAGTAAGTAGTGAAGGAAAAATAGATTTTAGATTATATATAAATGGAAAATTTGTGCTGTTTCAATTAATCGGTGATCAAACTAATGATAAACAATAATATTCAGACTACTATTAAGGCTATAAACGATACTTTCAACACGCTTTCAGGATTATCTTGTGATGATTTAAGAATTAAGTTTAATTCAATCCGTTCACGTGTATCTGAAGGGGAGGCTAATATAGATGATGTCTTAGTGGATGTATTTGCCATAGTAAAGGAAACTATGAGACGTTTTACCCTTGGAAGCATAAAGGTTAAGGCTACTCAAAAAGATATAACATTAGCTAAATGTTATGATTTCGTATTTAGTGATACTGAGGGTAATGCCTTATATCAGCATCGTTGGAATGTTCTTGGTGAAAAATTTATTTGGAATATGGTTCCTTATGATGAACAGCTGCAAGGTGGTATAGAAATTCATAATGGACGAATATTGCAGATGGCTACAGGTGAAGGTAAAACTTTGGTTGCAGTTGCTCCTGTAGTCCTTAATGCAATGAATGGTAAAGGTGTACATTTAATGACTGTGAACGATTATCTTTCAAAAAGAGATTTTGAGATTACTCGTCCTATTTATTCTTTCCTTGGGTTTTCTGTAGAATGTATTGAAGGTAAAGCCATTCACAGTAGTAGACGTAAAGAGGCTTACGATTGTGATATAACTTTTGGAACTACATCAGGTTTTGTCTTCGACTATCTTCATGATAATACGGCTAAGAAGGCTTCACAGTGTGTACAGAATAAATTTGGTGTTGCGATTATAGACGAAGCAGATTCGGTTATGATAGATGAAGCAAATACACCACATGTATTATTTGGTGACATACACACATATACAAATAAAAATGAAAACCCGTATAAAAAATATATGTCACTTGTAAAACGGATGACAGAGATAGATACACTTGAACTGTATAAAACCGATACACTAAGAAAAAATGTGTCTCTAACCGAACAGGGTAAAAAGTGGTTGGCAAATGCTTGTGGTTGTGCAACACTTTTCGATAATAATTTGTATACTGAAAGAATAAAACTTATAGATGCAAATAATTCATTAACAGAAAATCAAAAAATAGGTATGATTGCGGCTGAGCGAAACCAACGCTCAGCACAATTAAAAATGCAAGATGTATTATACCGACTATTGACAGCTTTTACGGTATATGAAAAGGATATTGACTATATTGTATCTGGAAATAGTATTGTTATTGTCGATCCGAATACAGGGCGATTAAAACCATCTTATAGATGGGAATATGGTCTTCATGAGGCAATTATGGCCAAAGAGAATCTTTCACCTGATATGGAGATTGAAAATATAATAGGCAGTATTACGGTGAGAAATTATCTCTCGCTTTATAAAAAAATATCTGGTATGACTGGCACTGCTATTACAACAACTAATGATTGGCTTGATGTTTATGGTCTTGAGGTAGCAGTTATTCCTACGCATAAGCCGGTTATTCGTAAAGATAATCCTTTAAGAGCTTTTGCAACGAGTAAACAGGCCCTTGTAGCTATGTTACAAGAGGTGATAAAATTACATAAAGAACGACGCCCTATTCTTATTGGAACCAATACTATTAAGCAATCTGAACACATTACAGAATTTCTAAATAGTAAAGGACTGAAACCTCAATTGTTGAATGCAAAAACTCTTAGTCAAGAAGCGTCTATTATTGCTATGGCAGGAAATCTTGATTCCATAACGGTAGCAACTAATGTAGCAGGAAGAGGAACAGACATCAAACCTGCGGATGAGGCATTGAATGTGGGAGGATTGGCTGTTATAGGTTTTGGTATAGCAGATTCACAGCGCATAGACAAACAGTTTATGGGACGTTCCGGACGACAAGGAAATCCTGGCTCATCACAATTTTTTGTTTCTTGTGAAGATAAAATTATAGGATTCCTTTCTAGTGATGATAAGAATGAATTAGAGCGACTTGCATCTCATGCAGACTTAGAAAGTGGAGAAATAATAGATAATAGAATCATTAACCTATTTCTTTTAGCACAACGTAATAAAGAGGAAGAGGATAGAAACGATCGTATGGAAACAATTAAACGTGACGATATCATAGCACCATTACGTTTACGATTGTATGGAGCAAGAATGCAGCTACTTCGCCAAACATCAAAATCGACAGTAATAGGCAATGATTTGTTTGGCTTTTGGAATGATCCTGTTTTTATTTCCAGTTATGAAAGTCATAAGAAAAATTTTGAAGAGAAGGCTATGCCTATAGTTGAAAGAGCTTTGCTTAATAGTGCGAGTGTTGATGCATGTGCTCCATTACCTTTCATAATTAATGGAAAAATTTTCAATGTAATTTGTAATTTCAGAGAGGCTGTGGCAACTCAAGGCTTATCTATTGGTGATGATTTTGAACGACAAATATTGCTTTCTACTATAGATGAAATATGGTTTGGCTTTCTAAATAGAATCAATAATCCTTTAATACAAAAGACAGAATATGAAACAAAATATAAGAAAATATTTACATTAGCTCAGGAGAGGCTAAAACAGACATTGCTTTCGGCAACATTGCCAGTAAACGAAAATATTAAAAACAATAATGTGACAACTGATTTCTATAGTAACTCATTGCTTTGTAACTCGACATGTGATAAAGTTGGTATTGAAGATCCTTGTCCTTGTGGAAGTGGTATGCCTTATTGGAAATGTCATGGACGTTTAAATTCTTTGTAGCTTACTTGTCCATAATGATATTTTTGAAATGAAATTTATGTACCAGTATTTGATAAAATATAAATTTCTTTAGGTGAATACATGTTACACAGTCTGTGTTGAAATGTCGTAGATAAATAAAGACTAAAACCTTCTTGTTGCCCATTATCCTTTGTCGTTACGCAATATGCGGTGCGCACGACAATCTTATTATTGTCAACAAAGAAGTTTTAGTCTTGTTTCTTGTTCTTTATGCCTTTCGGCTGTAGCTTTTTACAGCTTACTCATAAACTTCTCGCGGTCAACGATGAAGCGCAGGTGAGTGCCTTCGCCTATTATTGTGTCGCCCTGCATGGCCTTGACGGTGAAATACAGCTTGCGGCCGTCTACCTTTGTCAGCGTGGCTTCAGCTTTAACCTCGGCACCTACTGGTGTAGGCTTCAGGTGCGATGACTCGATGTGTCCGCCTACGGTGGTGCTTCCTTCGGGCAGTTCGGGGGCAACGGCTGTCATGGCGGCGTTCTCCATCAGCGCCATCATTGCCGGCGTAGCCAATACGGGCAGGTCGCCCGAACCCATTGCCTTGGCGGTGAGAGCTTCGGTCACCGTAAGGCTGCTTGTGTGTGTAAGTCCTGTTTCCAACATAATTATTATAGATGATTTTATTTTCAATGCTCAAAAATACATAATCTTTACTTTACGTGCAAGCTATTGAGTGCCGATTTTTTGCTTTGCAATATAAAATAAACTAACTTTGCAGAATGAACATAAAAAAGATAATAACATTATGGCATTAATAAAATCAATAAAAGGTCTGACGCCCAAATGGGGCAAGGACTGCTATTTCAGCGAGAACGCCACTATTGTTGGCGAGGTTACTATGGGCGATGAATGCTCAATATGGTTCAACGCTGTTGTGCGCGGCGATGTCGCTCCGATAACTATGGGAAACCGCGTTAACGTGCAGGACGGCTCGTGCGTGCATGTAACCAACACCACAGGTCCGGTGCTGATTGAAGACGACGTAACCATAGGCCACAACGCCACCGTGCATGCCTGCACCATACGCCGCGGAGCGCTGATAGGCATGGGCGCAACCGTGCTCGACAATGCCGAAGTGGGCGAGGGCGCAATAGTAGCTGCCGGCGCACTGGTGCTGCAGGGCACAAAGATAGGTCAGCATGAGATATGGGGCGGAGTGCCTGCCAAGTTTATCAAGAAGACACGTCCCGACCAGGCTGAGAGCTTTGCCAAGCATTATGTGGAATACTCTAAGTGGTATCTTGATGAGAAATAACAGCATTTGTCGCTGCCTTGCAATGCCGTTCATCGGCTGTTGAGGCTGAGGCTGTGATGTGCATGCCGTGGCAACGATATAAGTAATACCGAAATAAAATACAAAAACAGACGCCCCGCAGGAACAGTTCCCGCGGGGCGTCATTGTCTTATTGAATCTTTAAATCAAGAAATTAATAGTCTGTGTTCTGAGGATCGAAGTTAGTCCATCCGTTGAGCCATGTGTCGCCTGCTGCGAAAGCTCCGATGTAAGCAACCTTGTCGAAACCGCTTGAGAGCAGAGAGTTAGTGAATGCTGCTGCGCTGAGCAGTGGGCTGCCTGATGTAGGAATATAACCTGTTGTGTCGAACCAGCCTGTAGCAGCGTCATAAACCTTGTTGCCGCTCTGAGCCTTGAAGAATGTGCTTGAGAATGAAGGCTTGGTCTGGTCAACCTGCTTTGTCTCATAGTTGTAAAGTCCGTCAACATAAATCTTGTTGAAGTCAGTACCAACAGCGTCAACGTTAGCCATCCAGATGTTCTCCAGTTTCAGGTTGCCTGCTGTTGCAGCGCCCTGAGTGTCGCCCTTCTCGTTGTCGAGGATAAGACCGATAGGCCAGCCTACTACAACAGAGTTGAAGCAGTTGAGGTGAGAGTCGCGGCGGATGTGCATAGCTGACTGGAACTTGCCGAGGCTTGAACCGTTGTTAGGATAATAGCTGCCGCCAGTGATGTAAGAAGCATCGTTTACGAAAGAAGCGTCAACAGCTTTCGGACCGATGAATGTGATGTTAGAGAATACGGCTGATGTGTGAGGCTCGCTGTTAGAACCGTCGGCGTTGTTGTCGCTCTCAAAGCTGTTGCTCTGTGATACGTCGGCGAGTTTAGAGTCGCGGACAGACAGACCGAACTGAACTTTTCCGCTGAATCCGTTATCTGTATCGAAGTCGTCGTCCCATCCTTTGTATGCAATGAGGTATTTGCAGTTTACGGTTCCGCCGAACCACTCGTAGGAGTCGTCGTTAGAGTAAGAAACCTGTACGTGGTCGATCTTTGTGCCGCTACCTACAGATCCGAGTGTAAGACCGTTGATCTCCTGGTCTGTCTGGAAAGGATAACCGGCGAACTCTATACGTACATAGCTCAGTACACCAGAGTTGTCGGCGTCGTCGTTGCCGCCGTGCTTTGTGCGCGGGCCGCCCTCAATCTGTATTTCGCTCTTGTTGTTCTTTGCCTTACCGCAGAGGATGATGCCACCCCAGTCGCCAGGACGGCGGTTGCCTTTAGCCTCTTCTGATGTAAATACGATAGGCTCTGTTGCCGTACCCTGTGCTATGAGTTTACCTCCGCGCTCAGCTATGAGTGAAGCCTTGGTCTGCTTGTCGCCTTTGATGATGGTTCCCGGCTCTATAGTAAGCTCAGCTCCGTCAGCAATGTAAACCCAACCTTTAAGAATATATGTACCTTTTTTCAGAGTCTGCTTTCCTGTGAATACAAACTCCTGATCACCGTTTCCAATTTGAGTTCCGTTGTCGTTTACGTTGGCGTCGCCGTCAGCTGTAAACAGCAAGTGGTCGCAGGCTTTCAGTCCACCGTTTGTGGTCCAGTTAACACCGCTCTGTGGTGTGTCTGCATTTTCGTCGTCACTGCTGCAGGCGCTCATTGTGAACGCCATTGCAAGGATGCCCATGCATCCGTAAAGTTTTAATTTGTCCATTTTCATCTTTTGTTAAAAATCTTATGGTGAATAATTTTTTTTCTTTTTCTTTGATGGGAGGGATGGGAATGATGGGAGGGATGGGACCTATGTGAGGCGCTTTATCCCTTGTCAGAATTTATATACTGCGCTCACTCCTATGTTGCGTCCCGGCTTGTATGCCCTTGTTATCTGTTCTACCTCGCGGCTTGTTCCGTTTGAGTAGTGAACGTCGGCAAACTGTTTGTAGTAAACCTTCTGGGCAAGCAGGTCGCGTATGCTTAGTTTCAGTTCCCAGTGGTTGCCGAATTTCTTCGATGCTGAGAGGTCTATCACGTCGCGCGGCATCTCGTAGCTGTCGGGCACTCTCAGTGCCTCGTTGCCGCTTGTTGTTCCTTCGCTGCGTCCTACACCGATTATTCGTTTACCTATTCTGTTGTAGAGCACTGCCACATCGAGCTGCAGTTTGTCGTTCTTATAGAATAGGCCGGTGTTGACGAGGTAAGGCGACTGGCCCTGCATCGGGCGGTCTTCTTCTTTAGAGCCTGCTTCAAACTTAACGCGGCTCTTAATCAGTGCGCCGTTGAACGACCAGCTGAATCCCGGCAGACCTATGAACGAGAGGTCCTTGCGTATGTCAAGCTCAATACCGTAGTTGTTGGCGCGCTGCGCGTTCATGTAAGAGTAGACCAAGCTTGTTCCGCCTGTAACGGTGTAGGTCCATTCTATTGGTGAGTCGAAGTATTTGTAGAATGCCGCTATTGAGATAAGCTCGCCCTTAGAGGGATAGAACTCGTAGCGGAAGTCGACGTTCTGTATGTAGCAAGGCTTTAGGTCGGTGTTACCCTGTACGTTTGAAGCCAGGTCGAAGTCGTAGAACACTGACGGCGACACCTCGCGGAACTCAGGACGGTTAACCGTCTTTCCGTATGACAGGCGCAGCTGGTGCTTGTCGTTAATCTTGTATGTGGTGTTCACCGAAGGGAACAGGTCGTTGTACTCATAGTTGTGGCTGAACGGACTTTCGGCGTTGTCGCGTGTGTTCGTTATCAGCTCCATGTGGTCATACTCGTAGCGCAGTCCGGCATAGATGTTGAAGTTGCCGAGCGGAATGTTGGCTGCAAAATATCCTGCACCGAGATAGTTGTTGCCCTTATAATTGTTGCGCATGTGCTGTTCCTCGAGCAGATACAGACGGTCGGCACCGAAATAGCTCTCGTCGCTGAGCATCTCTGAAAGGTCAAACTGGCGGAATCCGTCGGGCAGAGTGTTGCTGGCAGCGTTCCAGTTGTAGATAAAGTCGCGCGTGGTGTATTTACGTGTGCGGTATTCGCCGTAGGCTCCAAACTTGAGCGACGGTGTGAATGAGCCGAACTTAAAGTCGTGCTTGTCGTTCACCGCAGCCGAAACGATGTGCTCGTCGAGCTTTGTCCATTCGCGTGATATGTCGTTTGGGCTTGTCAGCTGCATCACTCCCGGCTCCAGTGCGTCGTTGATGAGATAGCGGCGGCGGTCGGGCACGTTGCGGTTGGCATAAGAGTAGCTTGCGCTCCAGTCAAGTTCGTCAAGCGCAAAGGTGTGCTTTCCGGTTATCTGTCCGTTGTATGTGGTGCGGCTGCGGTAGTAATATTCAGCCGAGTTCTCGTTGTCCGACTGTGCGCTCAGTCCCTCGCGCCATGTGTAGCGGTCGTTGCCAATCTGGTTGAAGATGTTCTTCAGCTGATACTTGCTGTTGCCGTCGGCAGAAAGAAGAGTGAAGTTGAGCATGGCTCCCAGTCGAACGTTGTGGTTATACTGGTCGTCTACAGAGTAGCGCAGATAGTTCGACTCGTCTTTCTCTGCGTCGTACACGCCGTAGAGGTTGTTCTGCATGTCTTCATACTTGCGGTATTCGTTGCTGTAGTTGAAGGCAGCAATCATTCCGAGCTGGCGGTCGCCCAGCTTCCAGCGGCGTCCCAGTGAGCCCGACAGCTTCAGGTCGCCTACGGGGTTCATGTTTCTGACGCGCCAGTCGTTGTTCAGATGGTTGTTCAGCAGGTCAACGCCGTTGCCGGCAATGCTGTTCAGCGTGGAGTTTATGCCTCCGTTAAGTCCGCGCATTCCGCTGTCAAATCCCAGAAAGTCGGTGCCCGAGCCTTTGGCGTATTTAAAGTCAGAGAACGAAGTTATGTCGTTCCAGTTGCCGCCGACAGACAGCTCAGCCGTGTTCTCCGCCGGAATGTCCTTTGTCGTTATGGTGATAAATCCGCCCGTATAGTCAGCCGGATATTCAGGCGACGGAGTCTTCACAATCTGCATGTTGTCTATCTGTGAACTTGGAATAAGGTCGAACGAGAAAGCCCTTGAGTCGGCTTCCGAGCTAGGCACGGCTCCGCCGTTGATCCAAACGTTGTTGTAGCGCTGCGAGAGTCCGCGCACCATGACAAACTTGTCGTCGATGAGGCTCACGCCCGGCACTCGGCGTATCACCTCTCCTGCGTTAGTGTCCTGTGTCTTTGTTATTTCCTGTGCCGATACGTTGCTCACTATGACGGGACTGCTCTTGGTCATCTGTATTACCGCAATCTCTGTATTCTTCCTTGCTACGCCGGTAACCGTGACCTCGTTCAGTGTCTGTTCGTCAGGTGTAAGTTTAATCTCTATCGCCTGTGGCTGAGTTTCAGCCCGAACCCCGTCAATTTTTTTAGTCTTGTAAGAGATGTATTTTATGGTTAAAGTATAATTTGCGTTTTCGTCGAGTCCGCTGAACGTGAACAGGCCGTCGATGTCTGTTGCAGCCGCTTTGGCCGTTCCTTCAATCTGCACGGTTGCTCCGATGAGCGCCTCGCCTGTCGTACTGTCTGTAACTTTTCCCTTAATGTCTGCCGCGTATGCTCTGAATGCTGTCAGGATGAATATCAGCGCCACGGCTAATCTTAACCTTTTAATCATACTTTGAAATGCTTTCTATCGTTTACGGCTGCAAAGTTATATGCGGCATGTTGCAATAAGGTTAACGCCATGTTATGAAAGACTGACAAACGTGTTGCAATGGCGTAACGTTTATTTTCATTGTATGACAGCTTCTACGCGGGCATAAATCATTGACGCAGGAATGAAATAAAAACGCCCTGCTGCCGTTCTTATAATATATATGATAACACTACTGCTGGCGGTCGCCCTGACGGCCGCGCCATACGACAGCACCTCGGTTGCCGCAGACGACACGATAGCGGCTAAAGACAGACTTAAGGCCGAGGCTTACCGGGCTAAGCGCGAGATAGACAAGATACTCGACATGCGCGACAGCCGGGCGCGGAGCCGTGTAGACACAAGCTATATTGAGCGCACGCCGCAGCGGCTGCGCTTCAGGCTCACGCTCAACGCCTCGGGCTCTGACATACGCACGCGGGGCGTCAACGCCGACGGCAACTTCAATACGGAGATGAAGGCGCAGAACAAATACACCGTAAGTCTCAGCGCCGCTTACCGCGGACTGTCGCTCAGCGTGGCCATGAACCCGGCACATCTTGCAGGCGAGAAGAAAGACTATGAGCTGAACATGAACGCCTACGGCAACAAGTTGGGCGCCGACGTGATATTCCATTCGGCAAAGACTTTCGAGGGCAATGTCCACACTCAGCGCGGCGACATCAGCATACCGGCCGGACTGATAAGCCAGAACATGCTGACGCTCAACGCCTATTATGCCTTCAACGGCCGCCGCTTCTCTTATCCTGCCGTGTTCAGCCAGTCGTGGATGCAGAAGCGCAGCTGCGGAAGCCTCATGCTCGGCGCCTCGTTCATGGGCGGAGTGCTCAAGGCGCGCCACGACGACGTTATAGGCAACCCTGAGTCGAGGCTAAGCATACTCTGCGTCGGCTTAGGCGCGGGCTACGGCTACAACCTTGTGCTGCGTCACGGCTGGCTCATACATCTGTCGGCGCTGCCCGAACTTGTGGTCTACAGCCATTGCCACATAACCACGGACGGCAGCCGCACAAATATGCCTTACAGGTTTCCCAACATAATAGCCGTGGGGCGCATGGCTGTTGTAAGGCATTTCGGCCGTTATTTTGCCGGCTTTACTGCCGTTGTGAACACGTCGCAGCTTGGCGACCGTGACATCTTGCTGCTTAACAACACCAAATGGCGCGCCCGCATGTTTTTTGGTATAAAGATTTAGGGTTGAGCCTGTTTGTGTTCCGTTGCCGTGCGTTTCGCCGTGTGTATTGTTCCTGTTTCTTGTGCATTCATGCTTTCAGCCGTCTTTTTGTTTGCTCAATATGAAGCAAAAATACGGACCGAATCCTAATACTATATAGGTTGTGGCTTAACTAAAAAAGTTTTCGTAGAAACTCATCACTCGTCACAACGGGGTTTAAGACTCTGTGCGTCAGCGACTTGCAGTGTGATGAGTTGTCACCGCAACTCATCACGCCACAATCGGCAAAGGTATCCGTGATGAGTTCAAAAAGTAACTCATCACACTTTAACAGCCTGTGTTTCAACTTATTACACCGAAATGTGACGAGTGATGAGTTTCTACGAAAACTTTTTTAGTTTTAAGTATGATAATGCAGTTTGCGTAATTATCCGATAAGGTTAATTAAGCAAACAGCTTTTCTGTTGTGTCATGCCATTGTAAAAGCATGCCTTTTACATTCTGAAAGGCCACGTTTTATGATGCAAAAGCATACCTTTCACAATGCGAAATGCCGTGTTTTGTATTGTTTGTCATCAGTCATACATAAAACTATATATGGGCTGTTGGCTATTTAGTTTTGTTTGGCATAATGTAGGCAGGCATAAAAAAGCAGAGGGGCAAGCGCCTTGACGCATGTCCCTCTGCATATACTGAATTATAAAAACATTTTTTAGTCTTCTTCGCCCCAAATGCTTTTTCTTTCAGGAGTGAGCATCTGACCGTCGCTGTATTCGTCGTTAAAGCCCAGGTCGTTATCTGATACCGCATGAGTAGAACCGGCCATTAAATTGTGTTCAAACTTTACTTCTATTATGTCACATTCAGGTTTAATATACTTTTTCATAATTTGTTCTCCTTATTATTTATTTTATTATTTGTATTTCTTTATTTAACAGCTACTTTCTTTCCGCCTACAATATATATGCCTTTGGGCAGATTGTTGAGGCTCTTGCCTGCATAGATGCCGGTTACGGTGTAAATCTTCTGGCTGTCGTCGTTGCCGTTCATAATGCCGTTAATGGCTGTTGTGCTGCCGTCGCCGTCGAGCGAGAAGCTTGCCGGAGCCTGTGATGCGTCTGTTATGTCGATGGCAAGGAATGCGCGGTTGGCTGTATATTCAAATGCTGCGCCGTCGGTTGCGCCCCAGTAGAATCCGCATTTGCCGTCGTTGCCAAGTGCAAGCTTGTAGTATTTAACGTTGGTTCCCTCAACAAATGTCTTTCCTTCAGCGTCAACGTTTTCTGCGCCATAGAGCATGTTGCCTGCAGGGGCAGTTTCTTCAGATGTAGTGTAGTTTACGGTGTAGTCGCCTTTCTCGCCTTTAAGCACGATAGGAGTCTTTGCAGGAACAACAGTGCCCGGCTGATAGTTGTAGCTTATGGTGAGCTGGTTTGTCTCCTTGTTGGCTTTGGTTACAATTCCGCCCTGCACATTCTCCGGCATTACAAATGCCTTGTCAGTGTAGTATGTGGCAAAACCGGCATCGGTGATCGAGAATGAACCGGTGGTAGGCTCTGACACTTTTTCCCATACAAAGGTTATGTCTTTGATGTATAATGCTCCGTCGTTGCTTCTTATTCCAACATAAGGATAGTTGCCTTCGATTGTAAGTTTTGATGTCGTAGATTCATTTTCGTATATGGCAGAGGCAATAGGCTTCTTATAATCATATAAATCTGCTGTGCTTGTGTATGGTTCATCACTGCCATATATATCTAATTGTCTTCCTGATGTAGTCTGACTATCCCAAGTAATAATTATCTGAGATATTCTTCCACCTGATGTTGTAGTAACAATTCCAGATTTTTCGCTTGATCTTAGTTGGATTGAGCCACTGTTATTCTTGGCAGAATTACCTGCATAAACAGCACCTGAAGTCTTTGTTACATCAGAGAAATCTTTATATCGTGTATCTGTAGCAACCAAATCTTCAGCTGTGATAACGTCGCTATAAACCTGCTGGTTCGGGTCAACAATCTTCACCGTGCATGTTGCAGTTGCGCCTGTATATTTGTCGCTTTCTGCCAGTGTTGCAGTAACGGTTATGCTTCCGGCTGTAGTGTCTGCCAAGAATTCGCCCGATGTTTCATCTATAACCCAGTCGCCTTCAGTTGTTGAATAGGTTATCTGTGCATCCGGATTGTTTGATACGGCTTTCAGAGTAATTATCTCACCAAAGTTCACTGTATATGATGACTGTTCAAATTCGAGTGTTGCGGCGGTCTTGCTTACCGTAAGTTCATACGAAGATTTAACCTCAGGGTCAGATGCCAGTGTGGCGGTTATTGTGGTTGTTCCTGCGCCTACGATGGTTATCTGTCCGTCAGTCTCACCGATAGTGGCAACGCTCTTGTTTGAGCTGTCGTAGTTTACTGCTCCCTCGTATGTGTTAGTAAGAGTAGGCAGAGCGGTTATGTCGCCGTTGTTGATATCTATTTCAGCCGATGTTGCTGTCCATGAGAATGTTTTAGCATTTTCGTCTTTTGTTATGTCGTCCTGTGAAAAGACGTTCAACTGCTTCGTGTCGAAGTAAATTCCGGGTACTCCAATGATGTCGATTGTTTCTCCCAATGTCATTGAGATTGACTCGTCGTTTGCTCTTACTGCAAATTTAAATCCGTTTTGTGATATTTCGCCGTTTTGAATGTTGAAAGCCGAAGTTACTTCAGCTGCGGTTACTTTAACAAGGCGTGATTCATATTTGTCGTAGTTGTTTGTAAGTTCTTCAAGAGTAACTTCTGTCGGAGCTACAGCTCCTCCGTCTGTTATAATTATGTCGCCTTCGATGCTTATCAGTTCGGCCCAGTTGCTATACATAAAGCCTTTTACAGTGGCTGTGCCGTTGATAACCTGACTTTCCTTAAAGCTGTTGCTCTTATTGAAATATTGTATACCTGTTCCGTTTTCTTCTATGAATGCTTTGTTGCCGCTTACCTTTGTTACTACGGCATTGTTCAGGCTTACAATATATTCTTTAGCGTAATCTTGGTCTGTTACGTTGTCTTCTCTTATCTTGGCGCGCAGTTCGGCAAGTCCGTTCAGCTCATCAATCTTTGTATATGTGGCTGATGCCTCACCGCTGTTTTCCAAAGCTCCGTTAGGGTCAACCGTTATGGCGCGTATTGTTGTTGTAGCGTTTATAGTAAGTCCTTCGCTCGGAAATTCAGTTGAGTTGGCGTCGAGTGTAGCCTCCGGGTCTGTAGTATAAACAATCTTTCCGCCTTCAGTGGCTGTTGAGGCTGTAACGGTCAATGTGTTTGCGAACGATGTGCCTGATGCAGGACTGAATGTCGGGGCTATGCATTGAGTTGTTGAAGAGGCCTTTGTGAAAATCTTAACGTTGTCAATAAAAGCACGTCCTTTAGAAGTTGCAATTGTGATTGTTGAATTTGATGTTCCACCTGAGATTTCAACTGTTTTAGTCTCAAAAGCATCATTTATGGTTGCAGTATATTCAACTGTTTCTTTTTTCGTTTCGTCAAGTGAAATTGTAATGTCACTTTCATGTTTTGACCAACCTTTGACATCAAAGGTAACGTAGAAAACTCCATTATTGGCAGATAAATCTAAAACTTTGGACGTTATGCTGCCAGATTTTCCGCTACTTCCTAATCTTACAGCCCCGCCTGCTTGATAAACCTTGACAAGTGTTGATTGAGGGAAGTTGTCATTTCCATTCCAACCGTTGTTTGAGCCACTAGTGGTGTTGTTATTTCCTGTTGTTATACTTGAAAAATCTTCTTCAAGATAAACAGTCTCTTGTCCCCATACATTTACCGAGGCCAAGCACATAAGGGTTAGCAGCCAAAGTGCCAATCCATTTCTTTTTTTGTGTGTAAAATTTTTCATAAAAGTATTATAAGTTAGTCGATAAAAATCATTTATACAAGTAGCGATTATTGATTGTTGTTCAAAAGTCGTTATAAGTGTTCTATTTCTATTTTGCAAATATATAGATATATTTTAAATGGGGTATAACAAATAGAATAAAAAGATGCTTTTGAAATAGATTTATAACAAAATCGTAAAATGGTGGGTGAATTTTGCCTGTTGGTAGATTTTTATCGGCTGATTTTGCAAGGCTATATCTTCGTGAATCATTTGCAGGTTTAAAGTTATGAGATGTCCCATGTGCTGTTAATGTTTGTGCCTTTGATGGCTGTCTGTGAAATGATAAAAAGCTAAAATGACGTTAAAGACAATGCGTTTTGATGTGAGTAAGGGCAGCTGAAAGACTAATTTTATTTATTTTTGTGGAAACGTTAAACACAGGCGTGCAGCAGCTTTATCCCTGTCGGCACGCCACATACACTATGATGATATGATTAAACATACAGCCTTGCTTATATGCCTCATGGCACTTTCGGGCATCACGGCTCATGCTGCCGGATATGACGAAAATGCCATGAAGGTGAAAGAAATGAAACTGAGTAACGGACTTACAGTGTGGATCAATGAAGACCATGCGCTGCCGAGAGTGTTCGGCGCGGTGGTGGTGAAGGCAGGAGCAGCCGACTGCCCCAACACCGGCATTGCACACTATTTTGAACACATAATGTTTAAGGGCACCGACAAGATTGGTACGGTTGACTATGAGAAGGAACGGCCTTGGCTCGACTCTATATCTGCCAAATACGACCAACTGGCGCAGACCAAAGACGAGACCATGCGCCGGCAGATACAAGCCGACATAAACCGGCTGGGCGCAAAGGCTGCCGAATATGCCATACCCAACGAGTTCAGCAACCTTGTGTCGCGCTACGGAGGTTCGGGACTTAACGCCGCCACGAGCCTTGATTATACAGTATATTTCAACACGTTTCTGCCGCAGTATGTAGACCAGTGGGCGTCGCTCAACAGCGAGCGCCTTATCAGTCCTGTGTTCCGCCTGTTTCAGAGCGAACTCGAAACCGTGTACGAAGAGAAAAACATGTATTCCGACAATGTGCTGATGAGCGCATACGAACGCGTGATGGAAAACTTCTTCGGCGGCACGCCTTATGCCTATCCGATAATAGGCAGCACCGAAAGCCTGAAGAATCCGCGGCTGAGCGAGATGCGCAACTTCTACGACCGTTATTATGTGGCAGGAAACATGGCGCTGATACTTGCCGGAGATGTGTGTGCCGACTCTATTAAGCCGCTGCTCGAGCTCACGTTCGGACGGATAAGGGCAGGCGAGGCTCCGGCGCGCAGCGAGTTTAAGCCCGTGTCGCTCGCGTCGCGGCCGGAAGTAAGACTGCGCATACCTTATCCCATAGTTAAGGGCGAGCTTATGGCATTCCGCACTCCGTCGCACGGACATGCCGACGAGGCCGCGCTCGACATAGCCGTAAGACTGCTGACAAACAACTTCGGCTCGGGCAAGCTCGACTCTATAAGCAACAACGGCGGCGCGCTTATAGCCACGGCCATGACTGCCTCGCTGAAGGATGCAGGCATAACGTTTGTGGCAGGAGTGCCGAGTCTGCCGTTCGGCTCGCGCAAGAAACTTATGCGCAGGTGCATGGAGCAGGTGGACAAGGTGAAGAACGGCGACTTCAGCGACAGCGACCTGCAGGCGCTGAAGATGGAAGCCGGGCGAGAGCTTAAACGCAAGCTGGAAGATGCCGACAAGCGCGGATGGATGATGGTTGAGGCTTACGGCAACGGCGAAGACTCGTGGGCTGAATATTTAGACCGTGAACTGGCTGTTGAGAATGTGAGCCGTGACGACGTGATGCGTGTTGCGCGCAAATATTTCAACAACGAATATATGGACTTCGTCAAGAAATACGGCAGCTATCCTTCCGACAAGGTGTCGCAGCCGGGATATAAGCCCATGCCTGCAAAGAACATAACGGCGCAGTCGGCTTATGCCGCCATGCTCGACTCCATGGGGCACAAGGATGTTGAGCCGCGCATAATCGACTTCGACCGTGATGCCTCTCGCGTAAGTCTCGGCCGCATGGCAGAGCTTTATGCCGTCAAGAATAACGTCAACGACGTGTTCACCCTGCAGCTTATCTATCACAAGGGAAAGATTGCCGACCCGCGTCTGGAGGTGCTCGAATCGTATATCGACGCGCTCGGCACCGACTCGCTTACAAGTCAGCAGCTGCGCCGTGCCCTGCAGAACGTCGGTTCTACGCTCAGTTTCAGTGCCGGCAACAATTCGTTCATCATATCCATGCAGGGCTTTGAGCGCAACCTTGAGCCTTCGTTGAGGCTGCTGGGCCATTTCCTATTGTCGGTGAAGCCTGACAAGAAACAGATGTCTGAACTGAAACGTGCGTGGCGCCTTAACGACATGGCGTTTGTGAAGGATAATTCGAGCATTGCTAATGCTGCGCTGTCGAAGATAGCCTACGGCAGCAAGTCGGCTTATCTCAACCGTGTGTCTGTTGGTGATGTCAAAAAGATGGAGCCCGAAGAGCTTGTAAGTCTGTTTGACAGCCTTCAGAACGTGCAGCTGTCTGTCGTTTATTGCGGAAGTCGCGACGCTGAGTCGGTGGGGCAGGAGGTAAGCCGTCTGTTGCCTGTTGACAAAGCCCGTGAGCCATACGCCGACACCTATAAGCCGCTGATGCAGTATGACGTCCCGGCGGTGTATATCTTCGACAATCCCAAGGCGCGCCAAACTGTAGTTGCCACATACACGCCGCTCGCCCCTGTGCCTGAACAAGACGAGCGCACCTGCCTGAAGCTGTGGGGCAGTTATTTCGGCAGCGGCATGTCGTCGGTAATGTTTCAGGATTTGCGCGAGTTGCGCTCGTATGCCTATTACGCTTCCGGCACAGCCGAAGTGCCGTCGCCCGTGCTTCATGCCGACGCTCCCACGGCATTTACGGCAATTATGGGCACTCAGGCCGACAAGACAATGGATGCCGTTGCTACGCTCGACAGTCTGTTTGCCTGCATGCCCGTGCGCGACAAGAACATGAGCGACGCCCGCCGTTCGATGATCAACGGCATAAACAACAGTTATCCGTCGTTCCGCGACATAGGTCAGACCATAGCCCTGTATCGTGCGCAAGGCTACAAGGCCGACCCTGACGCCGACATGATAAAGTCGCTGAAGACCATCACCGATAATGATGTCTACAACTATTATAATAAAAATGTGAAAGGCCGTCCCTACATCCTGATTATTGTAGGCGACAAGTCGAAACTCGACATTCAAAAACTTTCAAAATACGGAAAGATAAAAGAATTGAAGTTGGAGGAAATATACAGAATGTAATTTTTTAATTCATAATTCACAATTCATAATTCATAATTGGGAACGCTGATATTAATTCATAATTCACAATTCATAATTCATAATTGGAGTGCTAGTATTAATTCACAATTCCTAATTATAAAGTGTAATCATAATTCTCCATTCTCAATTCTCCATTCTCAATTAGACAAAAAAATCCCGGCTTTTGGCCGGGACTTTTTTTGTGTATAAATTACAGGTTCGGGTTAATCTTGTTCCACTCAGAGATTTCAGGAACGATGTTCAGAGTAACCAGCTCGTCGCGCATCTTGCAGAGGTGCTCGTAGCTTGCGTCGAGTTTAGCGTTCTCCTCAGCAGTTCCCTGCGGCATCTCATAGTGAGCGCCTGTTGTGTCGAGAGTAGTCTTCATAGCCATCATGATGTGGTTGTACTTCTCGTTAGAAACATAAGTTCCAACAGGATACTTGAACGGCTCGCCACCCATCACGGCACGAATCATTTCAACTGACAGATAAGCCGGGCTCTGGAATGAAGAACGTCCGCGGAGCTCTATGATCTTAGCGCCACCCTTAGTAACGTCAACCTTCATCTGCTCCCACTCCTCGTTAGTGAACTCAGGTGTGCCGATGATTTCAGTCAGAGGTTTGCCGTCAACAGTTACGTGTGAGCCGAATACAGCCATCTGCTCTCCGTGACCGCCGTATGTAGCGCAACCCTTGATTTCGCTCTGCATTACGTTGAACTTCTTAGCCAGTGCGCTCTGCAGACGAGTAGAGTCAAGAGCAGCAAGAGTTGTAACCTGTGATGGTTTCAAACCAGAGTACAGCAGAGTTACAAGACCTGTAAGGTCAGCCGGATTGAAGATAATAACAACGTGCTTAACGTCAGGGCAGTATTCTTTGATGTTCTTGCCAAGTCCTTCTGCAATCTCGCAGTTACCTTTCAGAAGGTCCTCGCGTGTCATGCCAGCCTTACGTGGAGCACCACCAGAAGAGATGATGTACTTAGCGTTTGTGAAAGCTTCTTTAGCATCTGTTGTAGCAGTGATTTTCACATCGCCAAAACCGCTCTGGCGCATTTCCTCTGCAACGCCTTCCGGTGAGAATACATCATAAAGGCAGATGTCGTTTGTAAGACCCATTGTCAGGGCTGTTTGAACCATGTTAGAACCAATCATTCCGGCTGCGCCGACGATTGTCAGTTTTTCGTTAGTTAAGAATTTCATAATAACCTGTGTTTTATTGTTAAGACATTCAATTGTCCTTAATGTTATCTTCTGCAAAGTTAGTAAAAAGAATGGATATAAAATATTTATTCTCATTTTAGTTTGTTATTAAATTTAAAAAGACGTATCTTTGTAATGTCTATTTTGCAAAATCTTATTCATTATGACGAACACTATTATAGAAAAAAGACTCGCCGCCCTGCGCGACGTGATGAAACAGGAGAGTATCGACGCATTTATTTTTCCTTCAACCGACCCGCACAACGGCGAATATGTGCCCGAGCACTGGGAGGGCAGAAAGTGGATTTCGGGCTTCAACGGCTCGGCAGGCACTGCCGTGGTTACGATGGACGCCGCTGCCCTGTGGACCGACTCGCGCTATTTTCTTGCTGCCGCCGAGCAGCTTGAGGGTACGGAGTTTAAGCTCATGAAGGAGCGCATAGAGGGCACGCCGTCGATAATAAAGTGGCTCGGCATGAAACTGTCGTTCGTTTCGAGTCCCGTTGTGGGCGTAGACGGCATGGTTAACTCTGAGGCGTCGGTTGCCGAACTCATTGCCGGACTGAGGGCTGAAGGCGGAATAACCGTAAGAACCAACTTTGATCCGCTGGAGCGTATATGGACCGACCGTCCGCCGGTGCCGCAAAACAAGATTAGCATTCATCCGCTTGAATATGCCGGAGAGTCGTGCGCGTCGAAACTGGCGCGCATACGCGCAAGGCTGAAGGATATGCATGCCTGCGGAATGCTTGCCGCCGCGCTCGACGACATTGCATGGACATTGAACCTGCGCGGAACAGACGTTCACTGCAATCCCGTGTTTGTGTCTTATCTGTTGATAACTCCCGAACGTGCAACTCTGTTTGTTGACGACAGCAAACTTGACGACAGTGTGCGTGAGTATCTGAAAGGCGAGGGAGTAGACACTGATAATTATAATAAGGTGAAAGACGCCTTGGCTGCATATTCTGAATATAACATACTGCTCGACCCTTGCGAGATAAACCATACGCTGTTTAGTGCCGTTAGATGCGAGAAGGTTGCGCAGCCGTCGCCCATACAATATATGAAGACGGTGAAGAACAGCACCGAGATAGAAGGTTTCCACAACGCAATGCTGCGCGACGGTGTGGCTTTGGTTAAGTTTTTGCGCTGGCTTAAGCCTGCGGTTGAGGCGGGAGGCGAAACCGAGATAAGCATAGACCGCAAGCTGACGTCGCTGCGCGCCGAGCAGAAACTGTTTAAGGACATATCGTTCGACACCATTGCCGCCTATCAGGAGCACGGAGCCATTGTTCACTATGAGGCAACGCCCGAAACCGATGTGCCGTTGCGTCCCGAAGGATTTATTCTTATCGACTCCGGCGCGCAGTATCTTGACGGAACCACCGACATAACGCGCACCATAGCCTTGGGCGATGTAACCGAGGAGCAGAAAACAGTCTACACGCTTGTGCTGAAAGGCCACATACAGCTGGAACTTTGCAAGTTTCCGCGCGGCGCCAGCGGCACACAGCTCGACGCGCTCGCCCGCAAAGACATGTGGCGCTACGGCCTTAACTACATGCACGGCACGGGCCACGGCGTAGGCTCTTATCTCAATGTTCACGAAGGTCCTCACCAGATACGCATGGAGTATAAGCCCGCACCGCTCGTTGAAGGCATGACCGTAACCGATGAGCCGGGCCTGTATCTTGCCGGCCGTTTCGGTGTAAGGACAGAGAACACGCTGCTAATAGTGCCATATAAGAACACCGAGTTTGGCTCGTTCCTCGGCTTCGAGCCGTTGACGCTTTGTCCGATAGACCTTTCCCCGGTTAAGAAAGAGATGCTGCTGCCTGAAGAAAAAGAGTGGCTCAACGAATATCACCGCACCGTCTACGACCGCCTTTCGACGCTGCTTGAGGGAGAAGACTGTGAGTGGCTGGCATCGGCTTGTGCCGAAATCTGATTCCGATAGTGTGATTTTTTATAAGTTTACAGGCTAAAGTGTGTGAAACAGCACCTTGTAGGCTATTATTTTTCAGCGTTTTATAAGCGGAAGTCGTCCTCTAAGGAATACCTTGGGCGACTTCCGCTTATTTTATTTTTGCACGATGTATGGCATAAGACTGGCGCTCGTGATTTTTATCATTGTCAGCTCATCAGGTGTTTTACCGCTCAAAGTGTCATCACAAAAATGTTCGGATTTTCTGTCGAAATAGAAAAAGAATAGCGCTGTTATGGCTTGCATCGGTAAAGCATATTTACATTATCATGCAAAAGGTATGCTTTTGAAAAATAACTCGGCCACTTTTTAGTGGCAAATGCCCCGTTTACGGGGCGAAAACATACCTGTTTTTTTATTGAAATAATGGCTTTTTTGTCCGAATTAGGACAAAAAAGATTGCACAAACGGCTTCTGAACTTCTTAACTGGCTGTAACACAGAAAATTACATTTGCACACGAAAACTGCCCGAATTTTCGTCCAACTGATTTTAATTTTCAAATATCGCAGTATGAGAGCGTCAAAGGAAATCAAAAAGGAAGCTAAGTTCGTTTTTATTCAGCAATGTGATTTGTCCTGATTTTCTTCCTACGTAAAGTTTTATTGCCAAGCTGATATATGGGTATGCTGACAAATAAAGAAATAGTGTGCTCAAAGTTTTGATGAAATAAAAAATATTCTTATTTTTGTAAAATATTACTAAATCTGCAGTCGGAATCTGTCTTAAATGAAAATCTGAACCCGTGGAAATAGTGTTTCCTTAGAATGTCAAATACGTGGGCCGAAGTGATTTTGCTGCAACCTCTTTAAATTAAATGAGAGGTGTTATGCTAAATGTATGATTTTGGCAGGCCATGTGTTCTGTCTTCTGATTTGGAATTTTAAACATTATAAAAAAATAGTATGAAAAAACTTTTTGCTTCAATTGCAATCTTTCTTATGCCCCTGACGATGTTTGCGCAGCGTCAGGCAGGCGAATTTTCTTTGCAGCCAAAGATAGGAATAACGTTTTCTGATGTAAGCGGCATTGACAATACTGCGTATAAATCCGGGATAAAGGCAGGAGTGGAGGCCGAATATATGGCTACAAAATGGCTCGGAGTAACTTTGGGGCTTGATTATTCGGAGCGCGGATGCGGTTTCGACAAGTTTATCTGGGGGTATGCTTATCTTAAAGGGCCTTTGGAGGATCCCGGAACCGGACAAATAGACGATGGCATGTATGATAAAGAACTTAAATTCTGGCAAGAAGATGGAGACGGGCATAAAGTGAAGCTTTCTTATCTCAGTGTGCCTGTAATGGCTAACTTTTATATATATAAAGGTCTCGCCGTTAAAGCCGGAGTGCAGGTAGACTTCATGCTGAGCGCAAAATATCCAAGGGGATACAAAGAGATATTTGACGGACAACCGTGGGACGGCAAATATACAGACATAAAAGACCGTTGCCGTAAGGTTGATGTTACCATACCTCTGGGACTCTCGTATGAATACAAACGTTTCGTACTTGATGCAAGATATGAATTTGGACTGCTCGACATAAAAGATGACGAGATTGTTGCGAAGAATCTTTCGACCGACGGAACCAGCTATTTTCTGGAGTATTACCTCCTTAACGGCAAATTGAAGCGTTCTTCGGCTTTCACGCTGACGTTAGGCTACAGACTGGGACTTTAACCCGGAGCTGTAGTCACAATTCATAATTCACAATTCACAATTCATAATTCACAATTCATAATTTATAATTGGCTACGCCGAACTACGTTTCATATGCTCAATAAAACGTTTTACATGGGCAAATTAACCGCTGAAAGTCAGACAGATGTGAAAAATAAATACTTTTTGCTTAAAAACCCTCTGAATATTTGGAAGATACAAAAATAAGATGTAATTTTGCAGCCGCTAATAATAGCATGAAATTAAAAAATAAGTTTAACATATAAAATTTTAAGACAAAAAATGATCATTGTACCAGTTAAAGATGGCGAGAACATCGAAAGAGCATTGAAGAAATTCAAAAGAAAATTTGAAAAGACAGGTGTCGTAAAGGAACTTCGTGCACGTCAGCAGTTCGATAAGCCGTCTGTCTTGAAGAGGCTCAAGATGGAACGCGCTATTTACGTACAGAAACTGAGAGCTACAGAGGAGTAAAAAAACTCCCTGAAAATTTGGTGGTTCGATTTTATTTTCGTAAATTCGTTGCCGAATAACATGGTTTGAGCAACGATATTTATGATGATAAGAGAATTTTTGAACTACCTCCAGTTTGAACGGAACTACTCCGCGAGAACCGTGAAGGAATACGGAGCAGACTTGAAAGAGTTTGAACTGTACTTCAAAAATTTGGATGCTCATCTCTCATGGGAGTCGGTAGACTCTGATGTAATCCGTGACTGGATGGAGAGTATGATGGATAAAGGAAACATTGCGTCGTCAATCAACAGACGATTGAGCGCATTGCGTTCCTTTTTTCGTTTTGCCCTTTCCCGAAACCTTGTTAACTCAGATCCGGCCCATGGCGTGACCGGCCCGAAGAAAGACAAACCATTGCCGCAATTCGTAAAAGAAAGTGAGATGGACAGGCTGCTGGACTGCAGAATGTGGAATCTCTCTGACTATAAAGATGCGTGCGCGCGTACTATTATAATGACTTTTTATGAAACAGGTGTGCGTGTGGCTGAGCTGATAGGGCTCGACGACGCGATGGTTGACCTGGAGGCCTGTCAGCTTAAGGTTACTGGCAAGAGAGACAAACAGCGTGTAATCCCGTTCGGCGAAGAACTGCGCGGCGCGCTGTCGGCATATATCGAACTTAGAGACAAGACTGTGGCGCGGCTTTCGCCTGCGCTGTTTGTGTCGGGCAAAGGCCGCCGCCTTACTTACAGTCAGGTGAGAAAGGCCGTGTCGGACAATCTCGCTCGTGTAAGTTCGCTAAAAAAACGCAGCCCTCACGTGCTGCGCCATACATTTGCCACGGCCATGCTCAATCACGGCGCGGGGCTGGAGAGCGTAAAGAAGCTTTTGGGACATCAGGAGCTGACAACTACTGAGATATATACTCACACCACGTTTGAACAGCTTAAGAAAGTTTACAAATCTGCCCATCCACGGGCTTAACCCTTAAAATTACAAGGAGGTAACTATGGAAGTTAAAATTCAGTCAATCCATTTTGACGCTACTGAACAATTGAAGGCATTTATCGAAAAGAAAACTGCCAAGTTGGAAAAATCTTATGAGGATATTCAAACTGTAGAGGTACAACTTAAAGTTGTTAAGCCTGCCACTGCCATGAATAAGGAAACAAGTATTACAGTTATGGTGCCTGGTTCACGTCTTTTTGTAGAAAAAGTGTGCGATACGTTTGAGGAGGGAATTGACCTCTGTGTGGACTCTTTGAAGGTCCAATTGGCGAAATTTAAAGAAAAAATGCGCAATAGATAAAAAAAATCGCGAAAAGTTTTGGAGATTAAAAAATAATGCCTATCTTTGCAGCCGTTTTAGGACACGTCCTTACAACAAGCGCCTAACGGCTGCTTAACGTTGCCTCTTTAGCTCAGTTGGCCAGAGCACGTGATTTGTAATCTCGGGGTCGTTG
>OLIT01000254.1_pt1 | contig 55527 bp, 47 predicted proteins | sample 1601341 | NCBI WGS metagenome assembly OLIT01 (sample SAMEA2452121, study PRJEB22498) | human gut metagenome | biome: human feces; feature: human gut; material: feces | place: Australia | collected 2012
GTTGCCGGAAGCGTCATATGTTATGCTTTCGCCATCGTACGAAGTGAGCTGATCCGGCAAATTACAAACACATGTATGTAGGCAATGGGGCTGCTTTAAAGGCAATCCATGCCTACAACGACCCTGTGCTTGCTGAATGATGCATATTATTTATTTCCGTTTGTGCTCTTCGTATTTTTTCATTTCTTTAAGCGAAATGTCAAGTTGACAGTTCGGACAATGAAAATATCCTATTCTAAACTCAACATCTCCAACAAAAAAAGTATCACCTACGGAAAAATCATAATCCGTTGCTTCCGGAGATTTTGAATTGATTATTCTGGTTGCGTAACGTAGTTCCAACTTGTTCCTGCATTTAGGGCAAAAATGCCTTTTCCAATGAACATAAAACGGGTTGACATCGTAAACATATTTTATAGCGTTTTTCATTATCTGCCATCCTATCATTATGCCGGTTTTACTCTGAATATAAATCCGCCGCCAAGTATTCCTACTTCTAAATGCTGCCGCTGTTGTCAACGAACTTCACAATGTCATTCTGGACATTGCGATATAAATCACGCTCAAATCACGATTGCAGAATACAGAATTGTGTTATCCTCACCGAATGCAATTATCCAATGTTTTGCACACACGAACCATGCATTGGAATACGGACTGAAATACACCTTGTACTCTTTTTCTTGGCACCGTGCCCATCTGCTCATTTTCTTTGCAGCGACAAAAGCTGTTTGAGCATCGTGTACTTTATCGAACCGAAATGGTTTATCAATACCTTTTGGGTCAATTTCGTGCAGAAATCGCAACCTTTCTGCGGACTGTTCATACATGTTCAATTTAACCGCGAATCTCCACGGAATAGATTCATCCTTACAGCGAAGGTACGTCTGAATTCTCAAGTCGAAGCAGCCGCGAAAACTGCCTTCGCCCGTTTCAAACACAACGAACACATCACCGCAGCGGTAGTAGCAAAGTTCTCTCAGACCGGCATCCTTTTCAAAGCGCACTTTTACTTTGCCGTTACCGGCATCAATATAACGAGTTCCGAAGTATTCTTTCAGGAAATATTCGGCTGCTTCAGCGGCTCTTTTCTTGTCACCTTTTTCAACACTTCCGATATTGTGAATCTCAGAATTAAAAGCATCCCCGTATTCCTCCAAAAGCAATTGTTCATAAAGTTCAAAGCTATCGAAGTCACCCATCGCAACATACTCTATTGAATTTTCAATCACGACATCTCGCTCGCTTGTTAAATCAATCATGTAAGCATCGTCCGGTGCACCTTTCATGCAGGCAGTGAGCATTGCCAAACATATGACGATAAGTATAATCATTATATTTAGCCGCATTTCTTTTTTCATAAAAGCCTCCTTGCTTCAATTTTAAATTATTTATTGAAGTTAATCCACCAACCGCTGATAAACAAATCGCCACGTTTTTCGAGTTCAAAATACAGACTGTCCAGCGTAACCGATTTTATTGACGAGTCATTGTAAAATGTGTATGTCCCGTCGCCATTGTTTAGTCCGGCTACATAATGAGCACCTATCTGAGGTTCGGTATACGCATAAAGGATAATCACAGCATCGTAATCTCCGCATATATGGAAAAAATTCCAGAAGTCAAAATCGGCATTGCCAAAATTTCGTTCGAAGAACTCCATAATAAGATTTGGATTCATTCCCATACTTCCAAAAAAGTTCGTAGTGCCAACCCATCCAAGACCACCAAAAAGAATATCGTGCAGTTCGTTGAAGCTATAGGGTAAACCGCCTGCTTTTGCAACGTTGTAAAGTGCAACTAAACCACAGCCGTTATCTGCAACGTTCCCAGCCGGTCCAAAGGAAAGATCCGATCCATAAAAATTGGACTGACCATCAATATATCCGTCACCACCGAGAGGTATTCCGATGTCCGTGTGTACCAATGACGCCCTGTGTCCCGTGTATTCTTCTCTATTCACCGGATTATTCAGGCAATACGCATATGCGTTATGCCCGAGAACGCCCTGGCTGGTGGAGAGGAGGACATCGGCAGAGATGAACCTGCCGACTTCGGGGTTATAGTACCTGCTTTGGAGGTAGTAGAACCCGGTTTTGGCTGTTTTTTGCACCCGGAGGGAGTTTCCCTCCGGGGTTGTGTTTATTCATACGGTTGCTTGCCGAAATAAGGTGCTTGCGGATATTCCTTAAATCAACTCTTCATTTATGCTTATAATTGAGCATGAAGCGTCATATTGGATGGTGATTAAATACCCATCCTTGGTATAATGCAAGGATTCTTTCAGTGTATCATTTCTGCCGGTATAAAGAAATAAATACTCGCCGTTAGGATCAATCGCTCTTACCGCGTCTAACGATTGACCTTTCGCCAGTCCGTTAAAATCAGACTTTAACAGCTGCGTTCTATAAATATTACCAAGAATTTTGTTGCCCGAACTATCAAACAAGAGTACGGCAATACGCTCATCACCAAGATATGATACTCGGTACACTCCGTTATCTTTCCGCAAGCATTCAATGGGATATTTGGTGTTTAGCTCATTCAACAAACCATTGAACTCGGCGAGTTCCGATAAGTCTGCTTCATCATAGGTTTTAGAAGCCAAATCAACCAAACTTTTATCCGGCTGGGATATCTCAATGTTCAAATCAGTTCCTCCTGCGGTGCAAGAACAGATTACAAGCAGCATCATTAAAACAATTGCTGCGAAATAATTTTTTGCTGACCTCATAGTACACCTCAATTTCCTACTGCATAGTAGATTATTGCGCTGTCATAGTATGGTACGCCACATAGCGTCCAAGGAATCGTATCCGGAGTCATTCCTGCACCCCAAAGGACCGACGCCCCGCCATACCCATGTTTTTCCGCCCATTGTCCGGTATCAGTCTGCCGCATAAAATGATAGTCATAATACACCTGACCGGCAGCCAAATTATATTTATATGGTCAGGTGCCTACTCGCAATGCGATCTTAAACTCATTGTCATACACCTTCGCATCCGGACCTGAAATTTTACGAACAGTACGACCCATTGCTTCCAGATCCGCTTTCACAGATTCACCCACATCGTTTACATCGTTCCATTTCGTGGGGAAACGCCCACTTGCCCTGCCCGGTTGCCCATTAAATGGAGAACCGATTGCGTAAGCATAACAGTTTGGCGATGAAGGAGCATTGCTTCCCGGCATATTAATGTATGGCTTTGCTGCACCAACATCAGAGGCAGGTTGAGCAGAGCAACCTGAAAAGTTACTGTGCAAACAGCGACAACGGCTGTAACGATCAGTGCAGTGATCCAAAACTGACCTGAAGGATCAATTCTGTTAACCGGATTATTCCCGCAATACGCATACGCGTTATGCCCGAGAACGCCCTGGCCGGTGGAGAGGAGGTTGACAGCAGTTTGCCCCAAGAATCCAACCTCAACAGCGGCTAAATCGCTGTTGAGGTGAGCATATTCTACAACGGTTGCTCCGCTGCTGTCAATAAGCTTCACAATGTCATTCTGGGCATTGCGAAGATAATAATAGGTGTTAAAGGTCGTGCCGTTATCGGTTGAATAATCCACCGCAACAACGCTGCCGGAAGAATCGTAGCTGAAGCGGAGAATTCTTGTGCTGCTGCTCGAACCGACAGTCATGCCTATCAAAAGGCTGCCGTTGTAATAATAGTTTGTTAAGATTCCGTCGGAGTTTTTCTGTGTGCGTATGCCGTCCTCGTTGTATGCAAAATTGACATACTTTCCGGATTTGCCCCAATACTTGAGCTGTTTGCCTGCCCAAGTCATGGCTGCACCGAAGTAACGGGTCGGATTGCCCATTTCATCATAAGAAACAGTGTTGTTTTGCTTTGAACCGGTCGATACCGTTCCGTCAGTGACCGCCGTCAGCAGATCTGATCCACTTGACAACACCATTGCTATGGGACAATACGCTCAAAGCCATGTTTCGTCAGAATGCAAAAGCCGATGTACTGACTATATAACAATTATCTGACAAACTACGCTGAGCAGATTCGTTGATCCAACTTATGTCCTTTGGCTGCCGCTCCGTTTCGTCCGCGTTAACGAATAAAGAGTAATTGCAACTGATTGGCTGTTCGATGAATCCGATAAGTAGGAAATGGTCAACGATATTAACAAATCCGATATCGTTTGCCAACATACATGCCGCAAAACTTTGCAGCAGTTCCATATCTTCATCGGATATATCAGTGCTTTTGCACTCGGCAAAAATATCCTCCTTCAGCTGAACCAAAGTGTCCGTACGAGCATCACAGTAATCTGCTCCGCGACGCGGACTGTATATGCACAACCTTTTAATGTTATCCTGCGAATACAGAAACTTGGCAAATCTTTCGATTTCATCCCGGTATTGGTAATAACAGTTCTCAACTGATTCAATCACTTCATCTTCAGATTTCCTGTTCTGAGTAAGTGAATCAAGCAGTCGGACAGAGCATCCGGATGATGCCAATGTCGCAAGAACAAGAAGTGAAGCCAATAACATGTTCAAAGTGATTTTTTTCATTTTAAAATAACCTCCCGGTTTGTGTCTTTCGCTGATGCAGCGTTAACTTTTGGCTCTTTATATGAACTCGGCATGTACCGGCAGGCCGATGTTCACATCAGAAGTATATCGAAGTTGAACATCATTTGTCAAGTTTTTGAGTGAAAATATTCGTTGAAATACAAAACTGTAGAAAAATATGAATTCTTTCTGAAAACCGCATTCATCATTTTGATTTCGGAATCATTCGCTGCAAATCACGGCTTATTCAAGTTGTTGAAACAAACACCACTGTATGGTACAATGTATGCAGCAAGTGAGTTTTTGCGGAGGAAAACAGGATGATACACTTAGAAGAAGTCAGCCCTGACAACTGGAGGCTTGACCTGCATATTCGCAATGATCAGAAGGACTTCGCAGCGAATTCAATTACGCTGTTGGCAAGAGCGTATGCCTACAGGAATTCCGGAAGTCGTATATAGATGGCGCGTACGACTTCAGCCAGTTTTTTATTGACGAAAGATATCAAGGCAACGGATTCGGATATGAAGCAGCCGGGCACGTTCTTCGGGAAATGCAAAAAGACGGGGTTTATAACAGAGCTGTCCTTTGCTATATTGAAGGAAACGAAGCGGCAAAACAATTGTACCTTAAACTCGGCTTTAACCATACGGGAGAAACTGACGGCAACGAAATCATTATGGAGAAAAAACTGCGGTAGTTTTGCTGTATAACATGAACGTGCCTGTCGGCAAAAAGCAACGGCGAATACGCGGTTAGTACTCGGAGCAGGCTGCTTTAATTAAAAAATATGTGCTTCTGAAATAGCCGCAATAAACAATCCGAACGTAAGCCTGAGTGAAAGCACTTCGATGCGAAGCGGCGGAGCAATATTACTGCGAAGGCGGAAATGTTAATGATTTGCGAAGGATGCTATTATAAATACGAGGGCAATGTTTATTTTGTTGCGGAGCCGATATGTTCGAACGGCATGTCGAGAGTATTCAAATGCGAACAAATTGATGATGCTTCAAAAACTGATTATCACATTGTCGGAGAATCTTTTTTGATGCCGAGAGACGAACTCTATGATGCAGCCAACCTTTGCGAAAAATGCTTCACTTGCAGATATGCGGTAGAATCACTGCGGATTATCCGTTGTACATTACATGGAAAGATCGAGAATGAACCATATCCGAAGATTTTGCCCGACTGTAAGTTTTTTTCTCCGTTGTCCTTCGAACCGAAACCTGTCAAGAACCCACCGGGAGTTGAGTTTAAAAAGCTATTTAATGAAGTGAGTCGCAGGAATAAACCTGTTTACCTCAATTCGCCATACTATACAATGCCCCCGAACGTGTTCGGCAAATTGAAAACTTTCCTCAACGGAAATGAATTAATTTATTTCGGCACAGGTAATTCTGAAATGCTTGGAAAACCCGGTGTTTTTTGCAGCCATGAACGTATCGATGAATACCTTAATTATTTGGGTTCGGAAAGAAACTTTGTTTGTTATCGCGCTTGCGATATATCCGAAGAAACATATGAGAAAATCTCTACCGACCTGACGGATGCAGAGCTTACTTATTGCGTCTTGTGCGTTCCTTCAATCAGTTTTGCATGTTTTGGTGATGATTACAGTGTGAGCTATGGCTGCGGCAACGGATACGTTGTTTTTGCAAATCCGAAAATCGCAGTAGCGTTAAAAGCCGAAAACGACAGAACCGATTGGAAAAAATACATATACTATTTACAAACAAATTAACGCCGGAACGCACTTTGGCGGCATAAATGACGTGGCTGCATTGTCAGAATAATGTGACGAAGCATTTCGAACCGCACAGTTTTTGCGACGGGAAATAATGCTCCGCAGGACGCTGAGTATTCCCGCCGCAAGAGTACAAAAGTGTGCCGTTCGGGTTCCGAAAGGTTTTGAACCCAAAGTGCCTGTTATTTTTCGTACTCTTTTAGTTCCTTCAAGAACTGACGGTAGTCTTCTTCCGACCAATAAAACGTAAGTTCTTCCTCTGTGTAATCTTCAGGGTTGCCGCGCATAAAATTGCTGCCGACATCATAACCGAATTTATGCAAAACTGTTTCTGCAAACTCGCGGAAAAACATGCCGATGCCGGTGATTACATTCCCGTCACAAACGATTCCTTTATGTATAAAATTCTCGTTTTCAACAAAGGAAAATGTCTCCGCCATCTGCATAAAAAAGCCGGCAGTAAATTTTCTGCCGTCCAACACACCTGCCTTTGCCAGCAGAATAGGAGAGGATGAGATTGCTGCAAATGTTACGTCAGTGTTGATTCCGCCGCGCAAAAACTCAATCAGCCTATCATCATAAAGTGCGGGAAGCGGATTGATCGTACCCGGAAGAACAATGCATTTGTAGTCTGTGATGTTTACATCTGCAATTGTCTTTGTCGGCATTACCCGCAAACCCTCTTCGCTGCAATACTCCCTGTTTTCACTTGCGATAAAATCGATTTTTTCTTCAAACCATACCGACAGAGCCGAAGTCAGGCAGGTAATTTCCTGCAAGGAAAAATCAGGATATAGGATTACTGCAAATTTACTCATTGGTATGACCTCCGTAAACAAACCCGTTTCAACACAGGCTTTGGATAAGTATACCATGAATTCGAATTTTTTCAATCATTACACGTCGGACACAGCCGATTTTTGATGCCGGAGCATACTCCGTTTTCCCCGTTTCCATATTGCACGGGCACATGTCCTGTGCTATAATCGTTTTTACAGGTTCGAGTAACACGAAGTCAAGATTTTTTTGAATTGTTCGGTGTAACAAAGCATACATTGCGTTTTTATACCGATGAGGGACTGCTGCCCTGTGAGCGGGACGGCGGCAATCGTCGAATTTCAGCGGGCTCGGACGTCATAAAAATTCACAGACAATAACAAACAGCGGGATGCATTGACAACCGTTCAAAACAGCGGCAGATTCAGTCCGATTCACAACATATCGATAAATGCAATACCGATATGCGAAAAGGGCAATTCCGATTTTGCGCGAATTATGTTACTATACGGTTCGGAAAAACATATGAACCAACGAAAGGAATGTTTAACATGAATAAAATAACCATCATCGGCACCGGCAGCGTGGGCGCAACCATTGCATACACACTCAACACAATGGGCATTGCGTCTGAAATTGTCTTGATCGACATCAACACCGAAAAAGCGCTCGGCGAAGCACTCGACATTCGCCAGGGCAATTCATTTTTCGGCGGCAATTGCTCCATCTATGCGGGCGATTACTGCGATGCGGCAGGTTCCAATATCGTTATTTTGACTTCCGGCATTGCCCGCAAGCCCGGACAGACCCGTCTTGAGCTTGCGCAGACCAACGTCAACATCACAAAATCCATTCTGCCGCAGATAACAAAATATGCGCCGAATGCGATTTATATCATCGTCAGCAATCCTGTTGACATCCTGACATATGTGTTTTTCAAGCAGTCCGGGCTTCCTGCAAACCATATCATTGGTTCGGGCACCGTTCTGGACACATCGCGCTTGCGTGCAAGGCTGTCTGAGTATTATAATATCAATCAGACCAATGTACATGCATATGTATTCGGTGAACACGGCGATTCGTCCTTCGTTCCGTGGTCGGTTGCAAATATTTCCGGAGTGCCGATTAAGGATTGCCCGCAGCTTATCACAACTCCCGGCATGATAAGTCCCGCGCTTGACTTTGCAGAGATTGAGACTTATGTAAAAAAATCCGGCGGAAGAGTTATTGCCCGCAAAGGTGCAACTTTCTATGCTGTTTCGGCGGCAGTATGTCATATTTGCAAATGCCTGCATTCCGGCATCGAAACCACAATGACCGTTTCGACTCTTATGAACGGCGAGTACGGAATCGATGATGTTTGCCTCAGTACGCTCAACCGCATCGGAAGCAACGGCGTCAGCGGCAAGGTCAACATTGCGCTCACGGATGAAGAAATCGGAAAGCTTCGCCGCAGTGCCGATGCATTGAAGGAAGTTATCGGCGGGTTGAACCTTTGATAATGCCCGAATACCTGAATGTACTCCGCAAAACGAATAAAGGCTCCACATTGGTTTTTGACAATAAAGAGAGCTTTGGAAGAAAGGATGCTCAAATATGATGAAAGTCAGCTATTTCCCGGGCTGCACGCTGCGCACAAAGGCCAAAGAGCTTGACAGGTGTGCGCGCGCCTGTGCGGAGATTCTCGGCTTTGAATTGTGCGAAATAGAGAACTGGCAGTGCTGCGGCGGTGTTTATGTTTCCGCAAAGGATGAAATTGCAACAAAACTTGCCGCCGTTCGCGCACTTGCTGCCGCACGCGATGCCGGAAGGCCTCTTGTTACGGTATGCTCTGCATGTCACAATGTTATCAAGCAAACCAATCATGCCATGCGAACGGATGAGGACTTTGCAAAAAAGGTGAACCTTTATCTGTCACAGGATAAAAATCCGCCCGCTCCTTATCACGGAGAGACGGAGGTTCTGCATTACTTGGAGCTTGTGACACGCGGCAGCGGCTTTGAAAAAATACATGCTGCGGTCAAAAACCCCTTAAACGGAAAACGTGTTGCGGCATATTACGGCTGTATGCTGCTGCGCCCGGCAAAAGTCATTGAGTTTGATGATCCGGAAAATCCGCAGCTCATCGAAAAACTCATTGCCGCACTCGGAGCCGAACCCTGCATTTTCCCGGAAAGAAACGAATGCTGCGGCGGGTATACCGTTATGGATGACCCGAATACAGCGGCAAAACGGAGCAGGAAGGTTTATGGGAGCGCATGCATTCACGGCGCGGACGAAATCGTGACTGCATGTCCGCTTTGCCGATATAACCTTGTTAAAAACGGCATGGGTGAAGAAGCCTCCGTTCCCGTTGTTTATTTCACCGAACTCATGGCGGAAGCATTCGGCATTAAGAGCGGAGCAGCAAACGACAGCGCGGCAGGGGAGCACTGCGGCTGCGCTGTCAACGGAAAGGAGTAACTGATGCAGAACAACAAAACCTTACGCGAAAAGGAGCAGATACTCCGAATCAGCGGAGTAAATCCGCTCAAGTGTATGCGCTGCGGCAAATGCTCGGCAACATGTCCGTCATATGAAGAGATGGAATATCATCCGCATCAGTTCGTTTACATGGTTGAAACCGGAGATATCGAACCGCTGCTGAATTCGGAGTCGCTTTACAAATGCCTTTCGTGCTTCGCCTGCGTTGAACGATGTCCGCGGGGAGTTGAACCGGCAAAGCTTGTTGAAGCGATACGGCTCATAAAAATCCGTCAAAAGGATGCAAACCGAATGACTGCCGATGATGTGCCGCCGGCAGCTGAAGCGGATGCGGATTTGCCGCAGCAGGCAGTTGTCAGCGCGTTCCGCAAGTACACAAAATAGAAAGGAACACAAAACATGCAAAGAATAGGTGTTTTTGTATGCCACTGCGGCACAAATATTGCGGGAACCGTTGACGTGAAAGCGGTTGCTGCGGCACTCGGGAACGAGCCGGGCGTCGTTGTTGCCGAGGATTATCAATATATGTGTTCCCAGGCGGGACAGGATTTGATAAAAAAGGCAATCCGCGAAAATAATCTTAACGGAGTGGTTATCTGCTCATGTTCACCGCGCATGCACGAGGCAACCTTCCGCAAAACAGCCGCCTCTGCGGGCCTGAACCCATACATGGTTGAAATTGCAAACATTCGCGAACAGTGTTCGTGGGTGCATAAGGATATGCCGACAGGAACCGAAAAGGCGATCATACTCGGAAAAGCAGCTGTTGCAAAGGTCAACCTTAATGCACCGCTTACGGCTTCCGAAACGCCCGTCACGAAACGTGCGCTCGTGATAGGCGGCGGCATTGCGGGTATTCAGACTGCTCTTGATATTGCAGATGCCGGGTTCGAAGTTGATATTGTCGAACAAAAACCTACAATCGGCGGGAAGATGGCTCAGCTCGACAAGACTTTTCCGACGCTGGACTGCGCCGCCTGCATTCTGACTCCGAAGATGGTCGATGCAGCTCAAAATGATAAAATCCGAATTTTCACATATTCGGAAGTGACGGAAGTCCATGGCTTTGTCGGAAATTTCGATGTTACCATAAAGAAAAAAGCTCGCTACGTCAACGAGAACATTTGCACCGGCTGCGGCGCATGTACCGAAAAATGTCCCATGCGGAAGGTGCCGAACGAGTTTAATCTCGGCATGGACAATCGCAGCGCAATTTATATCCCGTTTGCGCAGGCAATTCCGAAGGTTGCAACTATTGACCCCGAGCATTGCATGATGCTGAAATCCGGGAAATGCGGGTTGTGTTCAAAAGTATGCACGGCGGGTGCGATTGATTATAAAGCAAAGGATGAATTCATAACGGAGAAATACGGCGCAATCGTTGCCGCAACCGGGTTCAATCCGATTTCACTCGAAAAGTTTGATGAGTTTGCATATTCTCAATCCAAGGATGTTGTAACGTCGCTTGAATTCGAACGGCTTATGAATGCTGCGGGGCCGACCAAGGGCACGCTGCTTCGCCCGAGCGACGGCAAACATCCCAAAACCATTGTTTTTGTTCAATGCGTCGGTTCGCGCTGTGCGGCCTGTGCGGATAAGGGCAAGGAATATTGTTCGAAAGTCTGCTGCATGTACACAGCAAAACATGCGATGCTCACAAGGGATAAATATCCTGATACGGATGTTTATGTTTTCTACATTGATGTGCGCACCCCGGGAAAGAATTTTGATGAGTTTTACCGTCGTGCCGTTGAGGAGTACGGCGTGCACTACATTAAAGGCATGGTAGGCAAGGTTTCGCCTGAGGGGGACAAGCTGAAGGTTCAGGCATCGGATTTGATTGCGGGGAAACAGCTGCATATCGATGCGGATATGGTTGTGCTTGCTGCGGCAATGGAACCGGATAAATCCGCAAGGCAGCTTGCAACTATGCTTACTGCAAGCATGGATACCAACGATTTCTTCACCGAAGCGCATCCGAAGCTTCGCCCGGTTGAAAGTCCGACGGCAGGAGTGTTCCTCTCGGGAGCGTGTCAGGGGCCGAAGGATATTCCGGAGACGGTCGCGCAGGCCGGTGCTGCCGCAAGCAAGGTCATAGGTCTTCTTTCCAAAAACAGACTGACAGGCAATCCCTGCGTTGCCCATTCGGACGAGATGATGTGCAACGGGTGTTCAACTTGTGAAAAAGTTTGCCCGTACGGTGCGATTACATACATTGAAAAGGAATTCCGTATGCCGGACAGAACGACAAGGATCCGCCGCGTTGCAAGCGTGAATGAGGCGGTGTGCCAGGGCTGCGGTGCATGTACCGTTGCATGCATGTCCGGGGCAATGGATCTTAAAGGCTTTATGAACAAACAAATCATGGCGGAGGTGGATGCAATATGCCGATGACGGATAACAGCGGGAAATATAAACCCTTGATAGTTGCGTTCTGCTGCAATTGGTGCTCATATGCGGGTGCGGATCTTGCGGGCAGCAATCGCCTCGGTTACCCCGCGGATGTTAAAATCATCCGTGTTCCCTGCTCATGCAGAGTGAACCCGATGTTCATTCTGCGCGCGTTTCAGCGCGGAGCGGACGGGGTGATAATATGCGGCTGTCATCCCGGAGATTGCCACTATACCTCCGGAAACTATTATACGCGCCGCAGAATGGCACTGCTGTTTTCAATGCTTGACTATCTCGGCATTGAGCGCGAACGAACCCGCGTTGAATGGGTCAGCGCGGCGGAAGGCGCAAAATTTGCCGCAACGATGAATGATTTTGCGGAAAAGGTTGCCGGCTTGGGCAAAAACAAGCGTCTGGAGGATTTGAGATGCAGCAAATAACCCAAGATTATCTTGCAAACAAAGCAAAGGAGCTTTTGAACAGCGGAATCTGCAGCAGAGTTTTCGGCTGGAAAAGAGGCGAATTTGATTACGACCTTACGCCCGCTGTTTTCACGACAGCCGAACAAATAGACATGGAATTTGTTTACAACGGCTTTTGCGCCGCAAACTTCTCAAAATACCTTGTTAACGAAACGCGCAGGGACGCCGGCAAAGTTGCGGTTTTTTTGAAACCGTGCGACAGCTACAGCTTTAATCAGCTGCTTACCGAACACAGGTTCGACAGAGAAAAGGTTTACGCCGTCGGCATACCGTGTGAGGGAATGACTGATATCAACAAGGTCAGGCAGGCGGTTGACGGTATTGCAAAGCTCACCTTTGACGAAAACGGAAATATTATCGTTGAAACTCTTTACGACGGAACAGCAACACTCGACAGAAACGAGTGTATGCTTGAACGCTGCATTCACTGCAAATCCAAACGCTGCGTTGCTTATGATGAACTTCTCGGGGAGAATGGTGAAGTTCTTGACGATTCCCGCTTTGATGAGGTCAAAAAACTTGAAGCAATGACGGCGGATGAACGATTTGCATTCTGGCAGGGTGAGCTTTCGCGCTGCATTCGCTGCAATGCCTGCCGCGATGCATGTCCTGCATGCACCTGCGAGAAATGCGTGTTTGACAATCCCGCATCAGGTGTTGAAAACAAAGCAGCCGCAGATTCTTTCGAAGAAAAAATGTTTCATATAATCCGTGCGTTTCACGTCGCCGGACGCTGCACGGATTGCGGTGAGTGTTCGCGCGTTTGCCCCCAGCATATACCGCTGCATCTTTTGAATCGAAAGTTTATAAAGGATATCAATGCCTTTTACGGCGAATATCAGGCGGGCGCGGAAGAAGGCAGCAGAGCCCCGATCGTGAACTACACAAAGGACGATATCGAACCCTCGGCTGCGGTTGAAAGGAGCGGAAACAATGCGTAAAATTGCAAAATCAGAGCTGAATTCGCTCTTTGCGGCAATTGCCGAACGTGCAAAACTGTATGTGCCGCAGGATACGGCAGGCGGAGCAAAGTTTTCCGAGTGGAAAAACGGGAAAAAGTGTTCCGCAGCTTTGAACACTGTTCGCAGTGCAAAAGACTTTTTCTTTCCGCAGACCGAAAACCTGATGGATTTTAAACTGAGCGGAAAAACAATAGAGATTATCGATACCCGCAGTGAAACGGAGGATTTTGTTCTGTTCGGCGTCAGGGCGTGTGACGTGAAGAGTTTCGAAATTCTGGACAGAGTTTTTCTTTCCGACCCCGTTGATACCTACTACAAGAACCGCCGCGAGCACGGCATCATAATGTCACTGGCATGCTCCCGTCCGCAGGAAACATGTTTTTGTGCATCATTCGGAATTGATGCAGGTGCGCCCGAAGGTGATATTGTTTGCACGGAATCCGAAGACACACTCTATCTCGATGCAAAAACAGCGAAGGGCACCGCTCTTCTGAACTCGCTGAACACACTCACCGAGGAGGCGGACGGGGAAGCGGATGCGGCAGAAATGAAAGCCGTTTACGATACGGTTTCGGCTCGGATTAAAAAACTTCCGCTTGCGGGTTTGAAACCCGATGCTTTCGGGGCGGGGAAGACGGATGAGTTTTTCAATGCACCCGAATGGAAAGAACTTTCGTCACATTGCCTCGGCTGCGGCACGTGCACATTTGTTTGTCCGACCTGCCAATGCTACGATATTCGGGATTTCGACACGGGTCACGGTGTGAAACGGTTCCGCTGCTGGGATTCATGCATGTATTCGGAATTCACAAAAATGTCTGCGGGACAGCCGCGTCTGACTCAAACGGAACGGTTCCGTCAGCGTTTCATGCACAAACTGGTCTATTATCCGACAAACAACAACGGACTGTTTTCGTGCGTGGGATGCGGCAGGTGCCTTGCAAAATGCCCGATAAACATGAACATTGTGAAAGTCATGAAAGCTCTTGCGAAGCCGCAGAACCGTGACTGCGAAAACGGTGAAACCCCCGAAGGGAGGAAATAAAATGTCTGTTACAGCAACACGAGATCCCCTGATGCCAGTTATCGGCGTTGTCACTGATATAAGGATAGACACGCCGGACGTTAAAACTTTCCGCGTTGTAACTCCGGATGGAAAAAAAGCGTTTGAACACCGTCCGGGGCAGTGCGCAATGCTGTCCGTACCCGGAGTCGGCGAGGCGATGTTCTCAATAACTTCATCCCCGACAAATACGGAATTCATGGAGTTTTCAATCAAAAAATGCGGCTGCGTGACAGAATGGCTGCATTCGATGGAACCGGGGCAGCAGATTACGATACGCGGGCCGTACGGCAACGGCTTTCCTGTGGACGACGTTTTTGCAGGCCGCGATCTGCTCTTTATTGCAGGCGGAATCGGGCTTGCACCGCTGCGTTCCGTGATTAACTATTGCCGGCATTATCGCGACAGGTACGGCAAAATAGATATTGTTTACGGTTCGCGCAGTATGCAGGATTTGGTGGACTATAATGAAATAATTGATGAGTGGGCTGTTGATGCGGGTGTCAGCGTACACCTCACAATCGATAAAGAACAGCCGGAGTGGAGCGGTCATGTCGGTTTTGTTCCGAACTATGTCAAGGAATTGGGCTTTTCAACCGACAAAATCGCGATTCTCTGCGGTCCGCCGATAATGATTAAATTTACCCTTGCCGGACTGTGCGAGATCGGATTTGATAAAACTCAAATATACACAACAATGGAACTTCGCATGAAATGCGGCATCGGTAAATGCGGCAGGTGCAATATCGGTTCGAAATATGTCTGCAAGGACGGACCCGTTTTCCGCTGCGACGAACTGGATGCACTTCCGAACGAATACTGAGGTTTTTGGAGGAGATGCTTTAAAATGAAAGAAAACACGGTTGACATCTACCTTTTCGGCAAAAAATACACCGTCCCCGATGATTTGACGATCATGCGGGCAATGGAATATGCGGGCTATCAGCTTGTGCGCGGCTGCGGCTGCCGCAACGGATTCTGCGGCGCATGTGCAACGATCTACCGCATCAAAGGTGACCGCGAACTTCACGCATGTCTTGCCTGCCAAACCAAGGTTGAAAATGACATGTATGTGGCAACGCTGCCGTTTTTCCCGCTCGTCAAGCAGGTTTACGACATTGAAAAGGTTAAACCCACCGAGCAGATAATGATGCAGCTTTATCCGGAAATATATGCCTGTGTCGGATGCAACGCATGCACAAAGAGCTGCACGCAGGGATTGAACGTAATGCAGTACATTGCATATGCTCAGCGCGGCGAGTTTGACAAGTGCGCGGAGGAATCCTTTGACTGCGTGATGTGCGGCGTTTGCTCTTCACGCTGTCCTGCCGGAATATCGCATCCGCAGGTTGCAATGCTTGCAAGAAGACTGAACGGCAAATATCTTGCGCCTAAATCCGAGCATCTTGAGAACAGAGTTCGGGAAATTGAAAACGGAACGTTTGACGAGCTGATGGAAGCTCTGATGGGCAAACCTGCATCGGAATTGCAGGAGCTGTACAACAACAGGGATATTGAAAAATAAGGGGGCAAAGAAGGATTATGTACTCAAAGGAATTCCGTGAATCCCTTAACGCTGTTGAAGCGGCAAGGGAAGCAAACATTGCCCTTGAACCTGCGCGAATGACGGCGGAAGAAAAGGAAAAACTGCTCAAACAGTACCATCCGGATTATAAAACAAGTGAGTTTGCGGTGCTTAAAGTCGGCGCAAACAGCGGCGAGGAAGTTCCGCATGAGCTCTGCGAAATGCTCCAGGCACACAGCCGAATCAACCCGTGCGAGATTGACCTTGAAAAAATCGATTACGACGTTGATGTGCTTGTTATCGGCGGCGGCGGCGCGGGAGCATCGGCAGCGATTGAAGCTCATAATGCGGGCGCAAACACGATGATCGTCACAAAACTTCGCATAGGCGATGCAAACACGATGATGGCGGAGGGTGGCATTCAGGCGGCGGACAAGCCGAATGATTCTCCCGCGATTCATTTTCTTGATGCATACGGCGGAGGGCATTTTGCAGCAAAGCGCGAACTGCTCCAAAAGCTGGTATGTGATGCTCCGGGTGCGATTCAGTGGCTGAACGAACTCGGCGTTGAGTTCGACAAGGCTCCGGACGGAACTATGATAACGACTCACGGCGGAGGAACATCCCGCAAAAGAATGCATGCGGCAAAGGATTATTCCGGTGCGGAGATAATGCGCACGCTGCGGGATGAGGTTCTTAACCTCGGCATCCCGGTTGTGGATTTCACCTCCGCGATCGAGCTTATTCTTGATGAAAACGGAAATGCGGCAGGTGCGGTGCTCCTTAACATGGAGACAGGTGAAAAGCTTGTTGCGCGTGCAAAAACCGTGATTGTTGCAACGGGCGGTGCAGGCAGAATGCACTATCAGGGATTCCCGACTTCCAATCACTACGGTGCAACGGCTGACGGCCTTGTTCTCGGCTATCGTGCGGGCGCAAAGCTTCTGTATGCGGACACGCTCCAATATCACCCCACGGGCGCAGCGTTCCCGCAGCAGATTTTCGGTGCGCTCGTTACCGAAAAAGTTCGCTCTCTCGGTGCGAAGCTCGTGAATTGCGACGGTAAAGTGTTCATGCATCCGCTTGAAACCCGTGATGTTGCGGCTGCATCGATAATTCGTGAATGCACCGACAGGAACAAGGGAGTTGACACAGGCAGCGGCAAGGCCGTTTGGCTGGATACCCCCATGATAGAGCGTATCGGAGGCGCGGGTACAATCGAAGCAAGGATTCCGGCAATGCTCCGAATGTTTATGAATCACGGCATCGATATACGCCGCGAACCCATTCTTGTTTTCCCGACGCTGCATTATCAGAACGGAGGACTTGATATCAATGTTGACGGCATGACTCCCAATGTTCCAAACCTCTATGTTGCCGGTGAAGCTGTCGGCGGCATCCACGGCAGAAATCGTTTGATGGGCAACTCGCTGCTTGACATTATCGTATTCGGCAGGAGTGCGGGCAGAAATGCGGCTCATCGTGCAGCCGAAACAGTGCCTGCAAAGCTGACGTTGAACCATGTTGCCGAGTTTGAATCGCAGCTCAATGCGGCAGGCATAGAGACAGAAGCGGTCTCTCCGAAACTGCTTCCCGATTATCGCAGAAAATAATGCGGTATTGTTGAACACAAAACCATGCGGCGGACGGAGAATAACGTCCGCCGTCAATATGAATATAACATCCGCATCGCGGAAAGAAAGGGGAAAACTATGTTGGATTTTTTGGAGGCAGCAACAATATTCTGTTTTGGTCTTTCATGGCCGATATCGATTCGCAAATCCATTGTGTCACGCACGGCAAAGGGCAAAAGTTTGTTTTTTGAGCTTTTCCTGCTGCTCGGCTATGCTTGCGGAATTGCGCGCAAAATAATGCAGACGGTTGACGGAAGCAGCGGATTCCTGTTCTTCCTCAGCTTCTTCTTCTATATTCTGAATTTTGTTGAGATTTCAATCGACGTTGCACTCTATTTCAGAAACAAAAAACTGGATGAACTGGCCGAAAAAGCAGCAAATTGATGCGCCTTGCAACATGACTTTCGGCTGAATTTCAGCTTGAATTGAAAAGCCGCACCCGGGTTTGACTCGGATGCGGCTTTTCGTATGTGAGGTTTGATTGGCTGTTTCATCGGAAGCATCTGTTCAAGACTGCTCGGTTCGGGCAATTTGCCTTGAGGGCGACCGTGGATGATGTTGTAGTCATACACGGCGGTAAGCCCTGAATGGAGTTTGTAGGTAAAAGTTGTTGCGCTGTCGCGTTTTACGGACGCAATGCGCGGATCGCTTTCAAGCATTCCGATAAGCTCGGCAACGGTTTCTTCGGGAGCTTTTCCTGCTTTGTATTGCTCGGAATCAACAGCAAGCAGGTCTTTTTCAACTTCCTGATGCGCTTTGTTCAAAATGCGCAGCTCTCTTGCGGCGGAGTAGCTTTCCGCAATTGCCGAAACAGGCAGCATGGCTGCAAGCATCAGCAACGCAAGAAGAATGACGATGATTTTGTTCAGTCGCTTTTTTTTCATATTTTCCTCCTGCAAATTAAATATATCCGAGAGCATGTATTGCTCTTTGATATCATTATCAGCCGTTGTTGATCGTTACTCGGTTGAACCCGTTCAAACCGACTCGCCGTTTAATGAAAGGTCGTGCTCAAACCCGACCGATTCCGCAAGCTTACGTATGACACGAACGGCATAATTTCGAATGTCAACAGCTTTTATGCGTTCGACGGCATCGGAACGCATGGCTTCGGGAACATTGTAGGCCTTTAATGCAATATCAAGAAAACGTTCCAACTTTTGCTCAAAAGTGAAATAGCGATTGCAGGGGTAACGCATATATCCGCTCATTACCGCAGCAGTACCGATTTCGGTTTCAAAGCAGCGGCTTTCACTCCAATCGGGATTGAACGGACGGAACAGCTCAAACAGTCTTGCCGCCGTTCTGTCATGTATATAACAGAGCGTTTCGCGGTTGGTGTATGCTTCGACGTAGATATCCCGCAGGTTCTCGCTTGTTTCGGCAATGGCAAGCTGAATTGCAGTTTCAAAAACATAAAGCATATGCGGCTCGGAATCGGCGGGAAGGAGTGAATCCGCGGCATCAAACTGTCCGTTGAACATATTAACAACAAGCTCCATCAATAAGCCGTTCTTTGTTCGAAAAACGTTGAAAAAGGAACCGTTTGAAACATTCGCAAGCCTGCAAATATCCGATACGGTTGTTTTATGGTAGCCTTTTTCAATAAAAAGCTTTATTCCCGCGGAAATGGTCCGCCGCCTTACTTCGTGACTGTCGTAGCGTCTTGCCATGATAAACCCTTTTAAACAAACAAAAACTTTTGTAGAGTTGAGAATAATTCGAAATTAGTTCACACTCTATTTCTGAGTATTATAATAACAGATTATGTACTGAATGTCAACAGCATCAGTCACTTTTTCGGTAAAAAGGACGGTATGCGCAGAGTTTGTCTCAGAATAATGCGGCTGCCACTTGCGATTTTCGGCGTAAGATGATAAAGTATTATAATGAGAGGAGAATTCATGCCATGCGTGAAACACGCAGGGGCACCTCTTGAAAATGCGACTTTTGGCGAGGAAAATATGGAAAGTATCAGTGAATTTGCGGAACAAATTATTTCCTGCGGTGCGCACAGGATCGTGCTCAGCGGTCCGCGCGGGGAAAAACGATACAAGAAGAGCACGTTTTCACTTGTAAACGGCCAATATTTCATTGAAAGGCTGACAGAGAAGCAGGCGTTCCATGAGTATTGTGAAAAAAACGAGGCTGCGATGCGCATATGTTCCGATTTTGAGGGATATACGCAGGTTAATGCGTGGAACGGCGAGCGCGAATTTACGGCAAAGCTGACAAAAAAGGGCAATCTGCTGACCGGCAGCCGCGCCTGCACTGCAGCTCCGAAGGCGGTTGAATCGCAAAACCGAAAGAAAAAATACATCCTTGCAGAGGGCACTGTCATCCCCCCGCTGGCGGACATGGGTGTTATGGCAAGTAACGGTGCGGTACACAAGGCCATGTACGACAAGTTTAAACAGATAAACAGATTTTTGGAATTCATCGATGAAATCGTAAAAGATGAGGCTGTTGACGGAGAAAATAATGACGCAGAGAAGAAACCGATGAGAATTATCGATTTCGGGTGCGGAAAGTCATACCTCACGTTCATCGTGTATTATTATTTCACTTTTATTCGCAAAATCCCCGTACAAATGACAGGAGTCGATTTGAAGGAGGATGTTATTGACTTCTGCACAAAGCTTGCAGAGAAATACGGTTATTCAAATTTGCATTTTCAAGCGGGAGATATAGCGGACTGCGCTGCGGACGAGGCAATCGATATGGTGATAACGCTTCACGCATGTGACACAGCGACGGATTATGCACTGTATAATGCAGTGAAGCGAGGTGCAAAGTACATTCTTTCGGTGCCTTGCTGCCAGCATGAATTGGCGGGAAAGGCTGATTATGCTGCATTGCCGATATTTGACGATAACGGGATACTGCGGGAGCGTGTTTCGGCATTGATAACGGACTCGATACGGCAAAAGCTTCTGACGGCATGCGGATACAGGACGGGATTGATGGAATTTGTTGACCTTTCGCACACGCCGAAGAACCTTTTGCTTCGCGCAAAAAAAACGAATTTGACCGAACGTACCCGCCGCAGCGCATTAAAAACGGCTGAGGATACGCTCGAAATCTTAAGGACAGGGCAAAAACTGCATGAACTTTTGAAAAAGGACGGTTACTTTGACTGAACGGTTTCAGACTCGGTTGAAGAACAAAAATGCAGAAAAGTATACAGGCGCCGAAAAAAGCACAAAGCCCGAGGTGAAAACGAATGAGTAACAGCATCATGCGCAAAATTGCGAAATTTATCGTGGAAAAGCATATAATTATTATGCTTCTGTTCGTTGTATTCGTTATATACAGCGCGCTTTCAATAAGCAAGGTCCGCGTGAATGAAGATATAACGGCACTGCTGCCGCCGAAAACGGCGACGAGGCGGGGTCTTACCGTCATGGAAAATGAGTTCACGGCTTTTGCTTCGGCAAATGTCATGGTTTCTAACATTACATATGAGAAAGCCGCAGAACTTGCCGAGAACCTGCGTGAAATTGAAAATGTTGCAACTGTTTCTTTTGATGATTCGTCGGAACACTATGCGTCCTCATCTGCGCTGTTCACGGTTGCTTTTTCTGCCGAAAGCGAGGATGAGCGTGCGATCGATGCTCTTGAACAGATTAAGGACAGCCTTTCGGATTATGAAGTAAGCGTTTCAACAACTGTCGGACAGGATTACGTGAAGCAGATTGCGGGGGAAATAACGCAGGTTCTTATTCTCGCACTCATTGTAATTGCGGCAGTGCTTTTGTTTACGTCGAAAAGCTATTTTGAGGTTATAATCCTTTTCATTGTTTTTGCAGTGGCGGCGGTGCTGAATATGGGCACGAATTATTGGCTTCGGGAGATTTCGTCAGTAACGAATTCCATTGCAATCATTCTTCAGCTTGCGCTTGCAATAGACTATGCGATTATTTTCTGCCATCGTTTTCAGGATGAATATGACAGGCAGCGCAATGTTAAAAGCGCGCTTACGGATTCACTTGCATATTCAATAATTGAAATATCGTCCTCAAGCCTGACAACGATTTCGGGACTTGTTGCTCTGATGCTGATGCAGTTCCGCCTTGGTTATGATTTGGGTCTCGTTCTGACGAAAGGCATCATATGCAGCATGCTCACGGTCTTTTTGCTTATGCCGGGACTCATTATGCTGTTCCACAAGGCTTTGCTTAAAACCCGCCATAAGAATCTTGTTCCGAATATAACGGGTTGGGGAAGGCTGCTTTCAAAAAAAATTCCCGTGTTTCTGATTGTATTCGCGTTTTTGCTGCCGGCTGCAATCGTGTTTTCGGCAAAATGCGAATACACATTTTCAGATTCCGAAACGGACAGGATTACGCTTTCGGAGCAGGACAGAATAAAAGCCCATATCTACAACACGTTTGATGAAACAAATATGATAGCGGTACTCGTTCCTGTCGGAGATTATGCGAAAGAAAAGGCGCTGATTTCGGAGGTTAACGGTCTTCCGGGGATACGTTCGGCACTCGGGCTTGCAAGCATAGAGATTGAGGAGGGGCGTGTGCTGACGGATCCGTACACCGCCCGCGCCGCTTCCGAACTTCTGGGTGTTGATATTGAAACCGCAAAGCTTCTGTATGCGCTGTACGGCTATGAACATGACAGCTTTCAGCCCATTCTCGGCGACAGCGATGCGTTTGCCGTGCCGCTTATTGACATGCTTGAGTTTCTTTTTGAAGCAAAGGACAGGGGAATGATAACTCTTGATGACGACAAGGAGCAAATGCTTGAATCCATGCGCGGAACGCTGGATGATGCGCTTGTGCAGCTGCGCGGCGAGCATTATTCACGAATCGTATTCAATGCCGCCGTGCCGGTTGAAGGAGAGGAAAGTGTTGCTCTGATTGAAAACATAGAATCGTCTGCACGCAAATTATATTCCGAAAACGGGAAAACGGAGCTTTCGGAAGATGCGATAATCGTAATCGGGGACATAACCAGCGCAAAGGATCTGGAGGATTCATTCAGAATGGACAACAATCGTGTGTCTTTTTTGACGATTGCATTTGTTTTTGTTGTGCTGCTGTTCACATTCCGTTCGCTCGGTGCGGCCGTGCTGCTGATTCTTGTGATTCAGAGCAGCATTTGGCTTAACTTCTCTTTCCCGTATATCACGGGGACGAACCTTTTCTTCGTTACTTATCTTATCGTAAGTGCGATACAGATGGGTGCGACGATCGACTATGCAATTGTTTTGTATAACAGGTTTCAGCTCAGAAAACAGGATTATGCGCCGAAACAGGCGATGGCAATTGCCGTTAACGAAAGCTTTTCAACAATACTGACTTCCGGAACAATTATGACGGCGGCAGGATTTATTATTGCTTTGCGGACCACCGATCTCTACATCAGCTCAATCGGGCTGACGCTTGGACGCGGTGCATTGATTTCGGTGATACTTGTGCTCACGGTTTTGCCGCAGGTGCTTTTGGTTGGAAATAAACTGATTGAAAAAACAATGATTGATTTTAAAAAATTGCTCGGAGGCGGCGCGGATGAACAGGAAAAGCTCGACGAAACAAAGTAAAAAAAAGACGATGACGGGCGACTGCCCGGCTTGCTCCGGGCGAGGTGTTAATCAAAAACTCCGCTTTAAACTGCGGTTGTTTGCTTGCGGAATGCTTCTGGCTGCAACCCTGTTTTGCTGCCTGTTTGTGCCGATGCGCTCAGTTGCGGCGAGCATAAACACGGTGCGCATTGCAACAAAAGCGGAATGGCTGGAGTTTAAAGAGAACTGCCGTTTGGATTCATTTTCAAAGGGTCTTTCGGTAAAACTGACTGCGGATATCGATTTGAGCGGAGAGACGGATTATGCCGTTCCCGTGTTTTTCGGAAACTTTGACGGCGGCGGACATACTGTGAGCGGAATGAAGCCGAATACGGATGCGGAAAGAACAGGGTTGTTTCGAATTATCGAAAAGGATGCAACTGTATGTGAGTTGAATGTCAGCGGTTCCGTGACCGTAACCGGACAATCCGGAACGGCGGGGATGATTTGCGGCGTGAATCGCGGCACGATTCGCAATTGCGCTGCAGCGGGCAGACTGGATGCATACAATGCTGTCGGAGGAATCGCAGGCATAAACGAACAAAGCGGGAAAATAATCGAATGCAGTTCTTCGGCGGAGCTTTCGGGAACATACAAAATCGGCGGCATTGTCGGTGTGAATGCGGGAGAAATCCATGAGTGCACGAATACCGGCGGGGTTAATCTTTCGGCAAACGAACGGTCAAGAAATATCGGCGGCATTGCGGGGACGAACACAGGAACGGTGACGGGCTGCATGAACAGTGCCGAAATCGGATATCTGCACACGGGTTATAATGTCGGCGGCATTGCGGGGCTCAACAGTGGCTTTACAGGCGACTGTATTAACAACGGAAATGTTCGCGGAAGACGCGATATAGGCGGAATCATCGGTCAGTCTGAACCGTTTTACAAAGTTGAATACGGGAAGAATACGCTTGAAATATTGAATGAAAGCATACGGGGCTTTTCGGACGCCTTGGATGAAACGATATTGAATCTTCGACAGGCTGTGCAGGACGGTGGAGAAGGGCTTCGCAATGTGCTTGAGGAAGCGGAAGAGCTTAGAGAAGGGTTGTCTGCCGATCTTGATATCATTGCGGGTGATGCCGCATGGCTTGCCGATGCGGAAAAGTATTTGGACACCATTGAACAAAACCTTGAAACTTTGTGGAAAGCATTCTCGGATTCAGCGGAAGTAACTCAGCTGATTGCCGAAATTGAATTGATAATCAGAGAACTGCGGAATGCAGAACCGTCCGAGTGGGTTGAACTGCTTCAGGAATTGGAGGCAAAGATTGAGCAGCTGCGCATTCTGCTTGGCGATATTGCTTCGGCCGCTCCTGCATTGAAGGCACTTGCGGAGGCACTGAACGGGCTGTTGTCCGTGTCAATCAGCGGTTTGCGGCAGGCGGCGGAGGATTGCTGCAAGCTTATTAAAAATGTCGAACAAAAACTTGATGAACTTACAAAAACAGCAAGCGAATACCTTGAACTGGTTAAAGCAGACGGTAACAGACTGGAAAAAAGCGTTCAAAAATGTGTGGAGTCAATGCGGCTCCTCCGCGAAAACATACGCAACGTACTGAACGGAAACGGCGGGAATATTGAAGATGTTTCCGAAAATGCGGAACGTGATGCCGAAAATCAAGCAGGCGGAATGGCCGCAAAGTGCAGAAATTTCGGCGATGTTTCCGGCGACTACGGTATAGGCGGAATTATCGGTAATCTTTCAAAAGAACTTCCATCCGACTTGGAGGAAATAGACATTCCGTCAATCGATGATGTTCTTTTCACCGATACGACCCTTTTTATCAGGGCAACCGTTTTCATGTGTTCAAATGATGCGGTGATTTCGGCAAAGTATGATAATGCAGGGGGAATTCTCGGTTACGGCAGCCGCGGCTTTTTGCTTGGCTGCGAAAGCGGCGGCAGCGTTAAGGCGGGAAGGGAATACGCAGGCGGTATTGCCGGAAGACTTTCAGGAACAATTCGTGAATGCGGCAGCATTACTGCACTCGACGGCAAAGCTTATGTCGGCGGCATTGCGGGAAGTGCGAAATCGGTGATTGACTGCGCGGCGGTACCGACAATGCTGTTTGCCGGAAAATCAAGCTTTGCCGACGGAGCCTATATCGGCGCAATTGCGGGAGAACTGACGGAGGAGTGCAGAAACAATATCTTTGCAGACACATCTAAGTTTAATGACTCGTTTGATTCGGTGCGCGGCTTGGGCGGCATTGACGGCATAAGCTATGCAGGCGTTGCGTATGCGGTGAGTCTTAACGAACTTGCCGAAAAAGCAAAAACACCGAATCTGTTCAAAAAGGTAACGGTCAAATTCAGCATAGACGGCAAAATCACAGAGGTTTTCGAGGTTCCCTGCGGCGGCAGAATCACGGATCTTCCGCAAGTCGGGAACGAACAGGGCAAGTATTGGCGGTGGGATGATTTCGGAGCGGATTGCGTAACGTTCAGTCAAACCGTGAGCGGGGAGTGGCACCGAATGATAACAACAATTGCAACAAACGAAGAGATTCCCCGAATACTTGTTGAGGGCATTTTTGACGATGAAGCATATGTCGTTGCCGAAGATGCGGCGGAGTTTGCGTTAAAAAACGGGTTTGGCGAAGGAGTTCCGACAGCGGCTTTCCGCGTTCGCGTTTTCGGCGCGGAGGCCGGCGAAAGCACGTACACCGTGCGCTGTCTCGCGGAAGAGGATTGCAAGCTGAGCGTATTGACCGATGCCGGTTGGACTGAGCGCGAATTCGAGCGTGACGGTAAATACATTGTGTTTGAGCTGAACAACAATGGTATTTTTGCCATTGAAAAAGTCATAAAAAAAGACCGTACGCCCTATATCATGATCGTATGCGGTGCGATTATACTGACTGCGGCCTTTGCGGCGGTTATTGCGGTGAAACGCAGGCGCGGCAAAAACAAGGCGGAGTGAGGCACAGCAAACTGAGCAAATGTTTCGGCGGCGGCAGACAAAGGCAGAGATAAACCGCCGAATGCCTTTTGAAAGGAAAAGAATGATAAAATTCATCGAAAAGACACCGATAACCCAAGGTTGGTCGGATGATTATAAGTATTTTGCATTGGGTGCCGACGGCAAAAAGTACCTTTTGCGCATTACCCCGGGAAAGATAAATCCCGATTTTATAACTCTGTTTGAAGCACAGAAGAAATGCGCATCGATAATTAGTGCGGCCGAAAACATTCCGATGCAGCAAGTTCCGATGAGCATACCGATCGAGTGCGGTAAGCTTGATGATATCCATGCTTTTTGTGATGATATTCGACAGCACACCGAAGGAACATATGCTGTTTATGCCTGGGCGGACGGCGGCGCGGCCGAACCCGCTGTTGCAGTGATGCCCGCTGCAGAACAGTACGCTTTCGGACTGAGGGCAGGCAGAGTTTTGAAATACATACACGAAGTTCCGGCTCCGGACAATGTACAGAACTGGGAAGAACGCATTAATGTATCCATAGAGAACAAGTTAAGGCTTTGCCGTGAATGCAGCATCAAAAATGATGTTGCAGATTCCTTTGTCGAATATATCAAAGCGAATCGGCATCTGCTGAAAAACAGGCCGCAGACTTTTCGCCACGGGGATTATCATATCGGCAATTTTCTTGTAAACGATTCAGGCGAACTTATCGTTATAGATTTTAATCGCTCGGATTTCGGCGATCCGTGGCAGGAATTCAATCGCCTTGTGTGGAGCGCACACCTTTCACCGTATTTTGCATCCGGGATTGTGAACGGCTATTTTGATAATGCCGTGCCGCAGGAATTCTGGAAACTGCTCGCACTGTATACATGCATAAACGGGATTGCATCCGTGCCGTGGGCAGTTAGATTCGGAGAGGAAGAAATTCAGGTTATGCTCCGTCAGACCCGTGAGGTTTATGAATGGTACAACGGTATGACGAATGAGATACCGTCATGGTACATCGGCGTTCCTGAGCTTTGGGATGCATACACGGAAACAGGTGAGCGCACCGGGCAGCTCCTGATACGCGGGGAGCCGATACCGGAAGGGTTATACCACATTGTTGTTGAAGTTTTGGCAGTGCATCAGGACGGTTCGGTTCTTTTGACACGGCGAGATTACAATAAAGGCGGTTATCCCGGGCTTTGGGAAAGCAGTGCGGGCGGTTCGGTACAGCGTGGAGAAGATCCGGAAACCGCAGCAAGACGAGAGCTCCGTGAAGAAACAGGGCTTGCCGCGGATGTGCTTCAGCCTATATTTACGGACCTCTCGCAGGATTCAATATATATGGGCTATTTGTGCTTTATCAGCGCGAAAAAAGACTCCGTTGTATTGCAGCCGGGAGAAACTGTTGAATATCTTTGGGCGGATAAAGAGGAATTTATAAAAATATATAATTAGAAAGAGTACGTTCCGCCGCTGCGTAAGCGTCTGCGTGAAACGGTTGGAAGGCTGTTCGGAGAAAATGCGGCAGAATAAAATGTTTAAAGGTCGGGAAATGATTCAATATTAAACATGCCGAGTCCCTGTGAGTTTTTTGAACCGAGACCTGCGTCATAAAGAAAGTTGATAAGCTTGCCGTTGCCGCGCAAAACATAGCTGCCGCCGTATGAAACGATGGTGGATTTTTTAAACCTTGAAACGATGCGATGATTCTGAATTAACTCCGCCGGAGGAAGGGCAGGTTCAAAGGAAAAATCCGTCGGTGCGGGCGTGTTGAAATAGCTCTGCCATTTTCTGAGCGCATTGTTGACCACAGCAGTATAGAACAGAGATTCATCGGGGGCTATAAAGCGGCGATAACCGCTTCTCTCGGTTTCAAAAACCGTAATAGGCGACAGCATTGAAATTTTTGCACAGCAGGTATTGGGTGAATAATCTTCAATGCGGCTGTCCAGAATTTCAAGTGTGTTTTCAAACAAATTGATTCGGCTGCTCGGACACAGCACCGAACCGAGTTGATACACGAAATTCGGATCAACGCTGCGAACCTCAAAATGCACGGTATCCTTAAAGATGATTTCACGTTCGCTGTGCATGAACGGTCCCGAAAGACGGCCGAAAGTAAAAAGCTTATAATTGCGCGCGCCGCAAGAATATCCGCTGTTGTGTACATAATTTGAATAATGCGGATTGCTTGCAAGAGCATGATAGAGCATTCCCTGCAAGGCGTATCGGTGCGACAGCGGCAAACGGACATGCCGAGCGCTGAATGTCAAATGTAACTGCATAGTTGTCCCTTTCTGAGTTTTTAAAGAATAAACAAGAACGGTTCCCGATAAAATACCGCACTCGGTGATTATCCGAAAACGAAATAAACCAATGCCTGCTGTATAGTTTTAACCGGTCTTTTTGCGGAACGGCTGTTCATGAAATATATAACCCGCATTGCCGCGATCAGACAATGTGAAGTTGATTGCATTATGTCGACTGAACTGCGGCTCCGCACAACATAAGCTGTTGCATTTTTGCCCGCTGCGGGCAGCTTAGAAGTCGTATTATCTGTTTCGCGCACTCATTATATCATAACAAAACGCGATTGCAACACCGTCATGTATAAAAAAACTGCCTCTTATGCTTTTTGGCTTAAATGCAGTTACTGAGTGTAATAAAACAAAAAACGAGGTTGTGCAAGGTTCAAAATGAAAACGGCGGCTCGTTCGAAGTGTTGTCAGATGAAACAGAATTGCGGCATACGGAGCGGTGCTGTCGGATTAACCACAGATATGTATCAAAAAAATGCGGCCTGAACGGGTACAAAATTTGACAAATGCGGCGCAGCGGGCTATAATAGATATGTTTACAGTGGGAAGTATACATGATGCTTCCAATACCCGCTGAACAATGGGAGAATCAATACGATGGAAACAAACCGAAAGCGTCGCCGCGGCGACCGCAAGGATGCATACCTTTTGAGAGATCTTGATGCAATGCACAAATTTATTCCGTATCTGCTTCCGAACAGGTGCGATAATGAGGCAGTGATGAGCGAGCTTATCGACCTTACCGCCGTGAATGAATATGTTGCAAAAAAGAATGCATCAAATCCCGCATTCAGGTACACTTTGTTTCATGTGCTCTGCGCTGCTATTGCAAAAACGGTAACCCTGCGCCCAAGGTTGAATTGCTTTGTTGCGGGACATCGGGTTTACGAGCGCAAGGCATTGAGTGTCTCCTTTGTTGTTAAAAAGCGTTTCGAGGATAATTCCTATGAAGCACTTGCGATTGTAGACATTGACAGGCAGGGGCAGCCGCCGGTTGATCAGATTCACGATAGAGTTGAAAAATTCGTAACTTCCGTGCGCAAGCACGACAAGACGGACGGCACGACCGACGCAATGGAAACGTTGACAAAAATGCCGCGCTTTCTTCTTCGAATCGTGGTCGGCATTCTGATGTGGCTGGATTATCACGGTTGGGTTCCGACATGGCTTACAAAGGATGACCCATACAATTCATCCGTTTTTATAAGCAATCTCGGAAGCATCAAGATGCATGCGAGCTATCATCACCTGACGAACTGGGGCACTAATTCTTTATTTGCTATTATTGATGAAAAACATTTGCACCCGTTCTTCAACGCTGACGGAAGCTATGAAATGCGTGAGGCGCTGAGACTCGGGCTGACTGTTGATGAACGCATTGCGGACGGCGTTTATTTTGCAAAAAGTGTAACGCTGCTAAAAAAACTGCTCAGCGAGCCGGAATTGCTTGATCTGCCGATTCAGACTCCTGTTGAGTTCTGAACAAACGCAAACAACAACGGAACAACGGCACAGCGGTCGGACAATGACGCAAAACAGAAAATGCGCGCATTGTCCTCCGTGTGTTGCTGCGTATTTCGATTTTTCCCAAAAATCGAAAGGAATAATATGCAAAACAATCAAATGAACCCGTTGGAACAGGGCGCACCGTGGCTTGCAAATTACGGTGACGTTCCTTTTCACCTTGAGTATCCGAATGTGAGCATTGCGGATGCGGTGTTGAAGACGGCAGAAAAGGAAAAGGATTTTCCTGCAATTTCCTTCATGGGCAAAACATTCAGCTACACCGTTCTTGTTGAAAAAATCAATCAAGCAGCTGCGGGATTTGTAGCTCTCGGCGTAAAAAAAGGTGATATGGTCACAATTTGCATGCCGAACGTTCCGCAGGCGGTGTTCTGCATGTACGCACTCAATCGAATCGGTGCGGTCGCAAGCATGATTCATCCGCTTTCGGCTGTCAGCGAAATAATTTACTACCTTAAGGAAGTAAAAAGTGACTATTTGCTGACGCTCGATCAGTTCTATTCAAAAGTTGCGGAGGTTGAAAAAACATATCCTGTCAAAAAGGTTATCATAACTTCTGCGGCTGATGAGCTCGGCGCCGTTAAGTCCGCTGCATTCAAGCTGATGAATGCAAAAAAGAGCAAAGTCAACAAGGCGGATGCTTCCGTTATCTTCTGGAAAGATTTTATCGGGAACGGAAAAAAAGTCGATCTTGCAAAATATATCGTTCATATGCCGGCGAATGAAACGGCTGTCATACTGTTTTCGGGCGGAACAACGGGTGTCACAAAGGGCATTCAGCTCAGCGGAATGAACTTTAATGCTCTCGGACTGCAAACCGCGGCTATGTGCAACAGCGTTGTGCGTCATGCAAGAATGCTGGCGGCAATGCCGATTTTCCACGGTTTCGGACTCGGCGTCTGCATACACACGATGCTTGAAGTCGGCGGAACAAGCATTCTTGTTCCTCAGTTCAATGTTAAGAAATATGCAGAGCTCATCAAAAAGGAAAAGCCCAATTATATCGCGGGTGTACCGACCCTGTTTGAAGCGATAACGCGCAATCCTTATCTTGACGGCGAGAAACTCGACTACCTGCGCGGCGTATTCTCGGGCGGTGATTCGCTTTCGGTTGAATTGAAACGCAGATTCGATGCATTCCTTGAAGCGCACGGTGCAACAGTTCATGTTCGTGAGGGCTACGGAACGACCGAATGCGTTACAGCAAGCTGTCTTACGCCTTACAATCAGGAGCGTGAGGGCAGCATCGGCCTGCCTTATCCCGACACATACTATCAGATTTGCGCTGTCGGCACAAACGATGAAGTTCCTTACGGCGAACTGGGCGAAATCTGCCTTCGCGGACCTTCCGTAATGAAAGGTTATCTCAACCACAAGGAAGAGAATGCAAACACATTGCGCACGCATTCGGACGGCCATGTGTGGCTGCATACGGGCGACCTCGGCAGCATGGATAAGGACGGATTCATCTATTTCAAACAGCGCATTAAGCGAATGATTGTTACGAGCGGATACAACGTTTATCCGTCCCAGCTTGAAAACATCATAGACGGACACGATGCCGTTCAGATGAGCTGCGTCATTGGCGTAAAAGATCCGTACAAGATGGAAAAAGTGCTTGCATACGTTGTCCTGAGGGACGGGTTCGAGCCCTCCGAGGAGCTGCGGCAGGATATTCTGAACTATTGCAAAAAGCATATTGCAAAATACGCAATGCCGTATACTATCGAATTCCGTTCGGAATTGCCGAAGACTCTTGTCGGCAAGATTGCATACACGGTGCTTGAAAAGGAAGCCAATGCGGATCTTGCAAAGGAACTCGTAAGTTGATTTGAATAACAAGCGGCTCTGCTGCGGGCAGGTTCGGAATTGAACCTGCCCGAGGCAGAGTTTTTTTGAAAACCGAGAGCGTCCACGTTCCGAGCATACGGGCATTGCGTCACAAATATGTGTAATAAACTTGCACGAAATTGACTCTGCCGCGGATTTTTTGTTGAAAATGTGGATTCTTTTCGTTATTTTGCAAAAGACTGTATACAAGGACATGAAAGTGTGATAACATATAAACGCAAGAAAATTGTGTAATCGGCAAACGGAGTAAACCTTGATAAGTAACCTTTTGCGGAGAAAGTTCACAGATTCGGGCTTAAACCCATAAAGAGAGTATCCGGGTGTACTTGAAAAACTTCAGAACCAATCAAAGCACTCGTGAAAGTGCGGCATTGCATCGGGTTTTGTTTTGCAGAGTCAATACCAAACGAAAAATCGAAAGGAAACGTGAAACATGATTTGTCCAAATTGCGGTAAAGAGGCGGCTGACGGGGCATTATTCTGCACAGGGTGCGGCGGAAGACTCGATAATCTGCCTAAACAGGAAAAAATGACTGCTTCTGAGAACAGTAATAATGATGACTCATCCGTAATGGATGCGGTTTTCACATCGGGTGCAGCGGACGGAACGCATGAAACAAATTCAGGGAATACCGTTGCAGAAAGCAGTGACGTCGCCGGCGCAGACGAAAACAGCGGCGAACGAATGAGCGCAGCAAACGATGATAATCTCAAAGCGCAGCCCGCAAACAAAATTTCGACAGAAAAGGATAAAAATGCTGCACCTTGCGAGTCTGCAGCAGCGGTTCAGCCGCCGGTGAAACCGTTAAGTACATGGAGCTTTATTTGGCGCAAGCTCCTGTTCATGATTCCGATTGTGAATATAGTTGTGCTGTTCGTTTTTGCATTTGCGGAGGGCATCAACAAAAACAGTCGTTCGTACGCGCGTGCCGCGCTTATCGGTCTGCTTACAGCGGCGGTGCTTTTTGCAGCTGCGGCAGTGCTGTGTTACCTTTACACAGATGAAATTATCGGATGGGTTCGCTCTTTGGTGGAGAAACTCATGAGCATGGCAGCGTGACGGAAACAGTTCCGAACGGAAAATCAAACCGTTCTGTGCGAAATCGGTCCCAAGCTGCATTGTTCAAAAATTGATGGCGTCGGTTTTTTCTTGACAAACGAAAAAAAACGGCTATAATTATACTTGCATCAGGTGAACGGCAGTGCATTCCGTTAACCGAGAGTATGCTTGGATGACTGCCGCAGTTCGAATTGCTGAAGTACGGAAGTCATGTACAAATCATGTTAATAATGCTACCGGCTTTGAAGCGGATATACAAACACTCCGAGGCATAAGAGAACCGTCGGTATGGTGCGAGACGGTGCAAGGGGTTTGTTGCTCACCGCAGAGCTTTTGCCGCGAGGCAGGGGAGACATGTTTCAATATTAAAAGCTTTCCCTGCATTAGCTGCAAACGCAAGCCCGCGTTAAGGGCATTGAGCGGTTTTGTTGCGCATATTCAGTGTTGCGGCAAAGCAACCGGAGTGGTACCGCGTGGGCAGATTATCGTGTGTTTCCCTCGTCTTCGGATCGGCAGTCAATGCCGCATTCGAGCGGGGGTTTTTTTATGAATTGAATTCGAAACAACACCAAGAAGGAGAATAAAAATCTATGAGTGAACGTTATGAACATTTGCCAATCGAAAGAAAATGGCAAAAAATATGGGATGATACGCATTGCTTTGAAGCAAAAGACGACTTTACAAAGCCGAAATATTATGCTCTAATTGAATTTCCGTTTCCCAGCGGAGCAGGGCTGCATGTCGGTCATCCGCGCAGCAACACAGCGTTGGATATTATTTCAAGAAAACGCCGCATGGAAGGCTACAATGTCCTTTTCCCGATCGGTTATGACAGCTTCGGTCTGCCGACGGAGAATTATGCAATAAAAACCGGCGAACACCCCGCAAAGGTAACTGAGCGCAATATGCGCGTTTTTCACAATCAGCTGAAAATGCTTGGATTTTCGTTTGATTACTCGCGTGAAATCTATACGTCCGATCCTGCATACTATCGTTGGACGCAGTGGATTTTCCTGAAACTTTTCGAAAAGGGCCTTGCATATAAAGCGGAGCTTCCTATCAATTTCTGCCCTTCCTGCAAGGTTGGTCTTGCGAATGAGGAAGTCGTTGACGGCAACTGCGAACGCTGCGGTTCGCCCGTTGTGCGAAAGGTTCGTTCTCAGTGGATGCTGCGCATAACGGAATATGCAGACAGGCTGATTGACGACCTTGATACCGTTGATTTTATCGACAGAGTGAAATCATCGCAAAAAAACTGGATCGGCCGCAGCATCGGTGCGGAAGTAACTTTCAAAATTGAAGGGTATCCCGAAGGACTGCGCATATTCACCACTCGCCCGGATACGCTGTTCGGTGCAACATATATGGTAGTTGCACCCGAGCATCCGATCGTGAACGCAATGGCTGATAAAATTACAAATATGGAGGCCGTTAACGCTTATCGTGAACAAGCGGCGCACAAGAGCGATTTCGAGCGCAGCGAGCTTGCAAAGGAAAAAACAGGCGTGCCGCTTGAAGGCATCACTGCAATTAACCCTGCAACGGGCAATCCGATTCCCGTATGGATTTCGGATTATGTCCTCATGGGTTACGGAACGGGCGCAATTATGGCTGTTCCCGCACACGACACGAGGGATTATGCCTTTGCAAAGAAGATGGGACTGCCGATAGTTGAAGTTGTGTCGGGCGGAAACATTGAAAATGAGGCATTTACGGACTGCGAAAACGGTATCTTAGTAAATTCCGGCTTCCTGAACGGAATGCAGGTTGCGGACGCAAAGAACGCAATGATTCATTGGCTTGAAGAAGAGGGCATCGGAAAGAAAAAGACGAATTTCAAGCTCCGCGATTGGCTGTTCAGCCGTCAGCGTTACTGGGGAGAACCGATACCCCTGGTTCACTGCGATCATTGCGGTTGGGTTCCCGTGCCGGAGGATGAACTTCCGCTCAAATTGCCCGAACTTGATGACTTCCGTCCGGCTGAAGACGGTTCATCCGCGCTTGCAAGGGCGACAGAGTGGATCCATACCACCTGCCCGAAATGCGGTGCACCTGCTGAACGCGAGATAGACACAATGCCCAATTGGGCGGGTTCAAGTTGGTATTATATACGCTATTGCGATCCGCATAACGATACCGCAATCGCGGATAAAGCAAAGCTCGATTACTGGCTGCCCGTGGATTGGTACAACGGCGGAATGGAGCATACAACGCTGCATCTGCTGTACTCAAGATTCTGGCATAAATTCCTGTATGATATCGGCGTTGTAAGCTGCCCGGAACCTTATATGAAGCGCACCAGCCACGGAATGATTCTTGCCGAGGACGGAAGAAAAATGAGCAAATCTTTCGGCAATGTTATCAATCCCGATGACCTTGTGAATGAATACGGTGCAGATACCGTGCGCATGTATGAAATGTTCATAGGCGCATTTGACCAAACGATTCCGTGGAGCACGGCGGGTGTTAAGGGCTGCCGCAGATTCCTTGAGCGCGTGTGGCGTTTGCAGGATATGCTCACGGAAGGCGAGGGCATTCGCAGGGAGCTTGCTCCGGCAGTCCACGGCTGCATCAAAAAGGTAAGTGAAGATTACGAACGTATGAAGTTCAACACCGCGATTGCGGCGATGATGAGCCTTGTAAACGATATTTACGCAAAGGGCGATGTCACTCGTGATGAGCTGCACACACTGCTTGTGTTGATGAATCCCGTTGCGCCGCATATCACGGAGGAAATGAACAGCGTCATCGGATTCGACAAGCCGATTTATGAAACTGAGTGGCCGAAGTTCGATGAGGCAGCTCTCGTAAAGGATGAAATGGAAATTGCTGTTCAGATCAACGGCAAGGTTCGTGCAAAGATGAGCATACCTGTCGGCATGGAAACGGAAGCTTTGCGCAAACTTGTGCTTGAAAATGAAGAAGTTCTGCCGTGGGTTGAGGGCAAGAATATTGTGAAATTCATTGCCGTTCGCAACATCGTGAACATCGTTGTAAAATAATTAATCAGGAGGCAGCGTACATGAACAAAAATGCTGAAAACACCTGCGCAGCGGCTGCATCGCGCGAAGCAATGGAAAAAGTTTGCCGGTTTTTGAAGGATACAGGGACATACTACCTTGCAACATCGGACGGCGAGCAGCCGAGAGTACGTCCGTTCGGCACGATTCATATCTTTGACGGCGAACTGTATATTCAAACGGGCAGAGCGAAGGATGTTTCAAAACAGCTTGCAGCGAATCCCAAGTTTGAACTTTGTGCGTTTAAAGCAGAAACGGGTGAATGGCTTAGGCTGAGCGGGGAACTTGTTGAAGATAACAGGGTTGAAGCACGCAGGTCAATGCTGGATGCTTATCCGTCGCTTCGCGCAATGTACGATGAAAACGACGGAAACACACAGGCTCTTTACATCAAAAATGCAAAGGCAGTGTTCAGCTCGTTCACAAATGAACCGTTGGAAGTCGAATTCTGATTTGAAACATATTGCGATGAAATTGTTTCACAAGGCTGAAAACTGTTGATTGATTAAAAGCCCGCCGCACGGAATAACATTGACTGCGGCGGGCTTTTGCATAATTGTTTGAATCTGAAAGAAGCATAGGGTTTTACCCTTACAGACGAACAGCGATAATTCAGCTTTCGGGGATATATTCAAGCCCGGTCCAAAGCTTAAAAGCCAGTTTCCCCTGATGAAAGAGCATTCGCTCTCCGCCGAAGGCGGTCAAGCCTAAGTGTACGGCATCCTGCACGAGCTTTGTGCCGTTTGTTCGATAGACCATGTCTGCAATAATGCAAGATGGCTTAAGACAATTCAAAAATGAGGTCTCTTCATAATCGGAACAGTCGCTGTTCATGCTATGCATACCGATAGGAGTTGCGTTAATCAGAATGTCGGCAGAAGAAAGAAGACGGGATTCTGTTTCAGCATGTTTAATTGCGGAAAGCATGTCAATTCCGTTCTTCTTATCACGGGTAACGAATCTGATTTCGGCTCCGGCACGAAGAAGCGCAGCGGCTGCGCCGTTTGCCGCGCCACCGTGTCCGAGAATGACAACTTGCGCACCGCTCAGCCCAGCTCCGGTTTCCCTGAGCGCGTTTATCAAACCGTCGCCGTCGGTATTGTGTCCGACTAAGGTGCTTCCGTTATTGCTTATTGTAACGATGTTTACCGAGCCGCATTCGGCGGCAGTTTCATCAATCCCGTCAAGCAGCGGAATAATTGCCTTTTTATACGGCATTGTAACGGCAAATCCGCTCAGTGAGCGCTCAGACACGATTGAGCGTATGCGGCATAATTCCGATTCTGCTACGCGGATTTTCAAAAAAACGGCATTGATGCCGAATTGTCCGAACATGGGCGCGTATATTTCCGGGGAACGACTGTGTTCAATCGGATCTCCTATGACGGCATAGACCGCCGTACCGTGCTTGGCAGCTTCCGGCAGAGCTCGGCATGTATTCGGGTGCAGTTTGTTCAAGTTCTTTTTCATGCTTTTGATTATACCATAACGCAGCGAATTGTGCTATAATGTTGCTAACAATACGAAAGGCGCAAAAAAATGAAACTTGTTGTTATTAACGGTCCAAACCTGAATTTGACAGGGATGCGCTCTCCGAATGTATACGGAACGGATACACTTGAGACGATTACGGAAGAACTGAATGGCTATGTCATATCCTGCGGTTCGGAACTTGCAGCGTTCCAATCCAATCACGAGGGTGATATCATCGATGCAATACATGCCGCAATGAACGAGTTTGACGGAATCATAATCAATCCGGGAGCATACACGCATTATTCCTATGCAATCCGCGACGCAATAGAGGCGGTCGGATTGCCGACTGTGGAGGTTCATTTGAGCGATATTCATGCCCGTGAGCCTTTTCGTGCCGTCAGCGTTATTGAACCTGTCTGCATTGCGCAGATATGCGGAATGGGAAAGCAGGGCTATATCGAAGCGGCAAAACTTCTGCTTTCAAGGGCAATGAACTGAAATCTGGGCCGGAACAGCGCAGATTTCAATTATGTATTCAGCGTTTCTGAAATATAAAAAAAGAAAGGCAACGACTTGCAGCTGCCTTTCTTTTTGTGTTAAATGTACGCAAATCAAATTCGACAAATCAGGCCCAGTCGGCGGGGACAAACAGGCGCGTGTAGTCGCGCACGGCGTATCTGTCGGTCATGCAGGCGATATAATCCGCTGCAATGCGGTCGGGGCCGTCCTCATCAATATACTTTGTGAACTCCGGCGGCAGCTCGCTGACATGTTTGAGATAATGATAATACAGTCGCTCGATAACACCTTCCGCCTTGCCTTCCTCGGCTTTTGCGGCGGAATCATGATACAGGTTATCAAAAAGAAATTGGCGGAGCTTCTCAAATTCGGAGCTGATTTCGCCGCTCATTTCAACATGATTCTTGCCGCTGCTTGTTTGAAGAATGTCAAGAACGAGGGTGTTTATCCGTTCGCCGTGGGTTGCGCCTATGGCTTCAATACAGCTTTTGGGAAGAATATCGTTTGACAGGAGTCCTGCGCGAACGGCATCGTCTATATCGTGATTAACATAGGCAATTCTGTCGGCAAGGCTCACAACAACACCTTCAAGCGTTGAAGGATGCCCGCTCTTTTTATGATTCAGAATCCCGTCGCGAACTTCAAAAGTCAAGTTGAGTCCTTTGCCGTTTTCAAGCTTTTCAACGATGCGAAGACTTTGCTTATTGTGTTCAAAGCCGCCGGGAACGATTCTGTTCAAGACACTTTCGCCGGAATGACCGAAAGGCGTATGCCCGAGGTCGTGCCCCATGGCTATGGCTTCGGTCAAATCCTCATTGAGCAGAAGTCCGCGGGCAATCGTTCGGGCGATTTGAGCAACCTCCAATGTGTGCGTAAGCCGCGTTCTGTAATGGTCACCGATGGGTGAAAGGAACACCTGCGTTTTATGCTTAAGGCGGCGGAAACTCTTGCAATGAATTATCCTGTCGCGATCACGTACAAATGCGGTGCGAACAGGGCAGGGGTCAATGGGATATTCCCGACCGCGTGTTTCTGCACTCAAGGCTGCATAGGGCGAAAGCGTTTGACGTTCCCGCTCTTCAATTATACGTCTGTAGTCCGGCATTGCTTCCTCCTAACCAAAAAACGAACCCGTTAAGTGTGTATGCAATTCGAATCAGATAACACGGAAAATACGCCTGAACAGATCCTTTTTAGGAAGGAATTCAAGGTCACTGTTGCTGAACGGACGAAGCAGGATCATAAGTCCTCCGTATACTGCCACGCCGACGCAGAGCGAGGCAAGCGTTGCAAGCGTCGGATGTCCGAGCTTTGAACCGAGAGTGTACACAGCGAAGACGGCGAAGCCCATGACAATGCTTGAAAACAGGGGTTTTGCGAATGTATCCGTATAGCTTATGTTCATTCGTGTTTTGCGGATTACGTAAACAGTGTCGGCAATTCCGGCAACCGCATAGCAGAGCACGGTGGACAATGCAGCCCCGAGAATGCCCATGCTTGTGAATTGCATAAGAACCAACATGCTGACCACTTTAACAATGCCGCCGAGAGCAAGAAAATAAACCGGAACGCGCGGCTTGCCGAGACCCTGTATTATGCCGGTGAGAGTTTGAACAAGTGAAAGGAAAAGAACCCCGACGGCAGCGATATACATAACCTGCTGAGCCTGGATGAACCTGTCCTGCTTGTTGCGGACAGCCGAATAAAGCAGGGACATTATCGGACCGCCGAGAATGAACAGTCCTGCTGCGCACGGTGCACCGATAAACATGGCAAGCTTGATGCCCGTTCTGCTTGCGGCGTTAACAATGCGCTTTTCCTTGCGCGTAACGGCTTGGGAGATTGCGGGAACGAGACTCATTGAAAGCGAAAGTGTCAGCACGGCCGGCATGTTGATAAGCGGAGTGACGTAGCTGCGGAGAACAGTGTATGCAACACGCGCATTTTCGTTTGCGATTTCTTCCGCAATACCCATTGCAATATCGTGCTTTTCAAGGAAATTGATAATGAACACGGAGTCTGCAATTCCCGTAACGGGCATTATTGATGCGCCGATGGTTATCGGAATTGCAATTGCAAGCAAACGCTTGATGATTGAGCCGCGAAGCCCGCTTTTTGCGCCTTTTGTTGAAACGCAGACGGGAAGAGAGCGATTGCGAATGCGAGCATCATAATAAAACTTGATGACAGCAAGCGCAACAAGCTCTGAAACGCTGACGCCTATCAATGCTCCCATTGCCGCCAACTCAGGGGCATCGGGGCGTGTTCTGACGAATAAAAACGCAAGGCCGAACCCGAATATGAGTTTGATGAGCTGCTCAACGATCTGGCTGATTGCCGTTCCGGTCATGCACTGCATTCCCTGCAGATACCCTCGGTAGGCACACATGACGGAAACAAAGAGCAGTGCAGGCGACAATGCCATAAGGGAATACCTTGCCGGTGCTGCACCGGAAAGGTTTGCGATCGGTGATGAAAGAACAAACAGAAGAACGGCAGTGACAATTCCGATTACAAAAAGCAAGCGCAAAGCTGCACGGAATACACGTTTTGCTCCGACGATATCGCCCAGTGCTATTCGTTCGGAAACAAGTTTGGAAATTGCTGTCGGAAGCCCCGCAGAGGATATGACGAGCAGCCAGGAATAATAAGGGTAAGCAACCTCGTAATACGCCATGCCGCTTTCGCCGACAATGTTTGCAAGCGGAATTCTGTACACCGCCCCAATGATTTTGACCAAAAGCCCCGCAATGCCGAGAATTGCAGCTCCCTGCACGAAACCGGCATTTACTGCGGATTTAGTTTGTTTTTTCATGTTAAAAATCCTTTAACCAGCATCAACCGTCCCAAAGGCGGCTGTTGATAAAAATATTATAGCACAAAACGGTGCAATATGCCAACACTCCGCGGCAAAGGTCTTAAAATGCTTACACAGGCTTTACAAACATCAGCGATGCTTCTTTACGCCTGAACGCTTATCGGATGTTTTAACCGTTTTTTTGCCTTGAACTCCGCTGCTCTGCCCGATGCTGCGGCTCTGTTCAGGGAAACCGAAACGGGTATTCTGCCGCGCATCTTTTCGTTTGATTGCCGAATGTTCCGTCGCTCCATACTGCGAACGGTGATTGCTTTTTGTCGCAGAGGAAGAGCCTCCGCTGTGTGCCGGGCTTTGATGCACATCCGGAACAAGACAGTTCCTGCCGCTGCCGATGAGATCATCCCTGTCTGCAAGCCTGAGAGCTTTTCGGACGAGAGGCCGATTCTTTGGAATGAAGAACTGCATGAGGGCGCGCTGCATTGCTTTTTCCTCGGGCGAAACGGGAACATAAACCGGCTTCATTGTTCGCGGGTCAAGTCCCGTATAGAACATGCAGGTGGAAAGAGTGCCGGGAGTGGGATAAAAATCCTGAACCTGCTCCGGGCGCTGCCCGCTCGCCTTCAGGTATTCTGCAAGTGCGATTGCAGAGTTCAAAGTGCTGCCCGGATGGCTTGACATAAAGTACGGAACAATGTATTGGTTCATTCCGAGAGCATCATTAAGCTGCCTGTATCTTCGAACAAAGCGTTGGTACAGTTCGCCGCCGGGCTTGCCCATCATCTCAAGCACGTGATCATCGATATGCTCGGGCGCAACCTTAAGTTGTCCGCTTATATGGTATTTAATAAGTTCCTTAAAAAATGTTTCATCTTTATCGTACATCAGGTAATCGTAACGAATACCTGAACGGATGAACACACGCTTCACACCGTCCAGTCTGCGGAGCTTGCGCAGAAGTTCAACGTAATCCGTATGGCTGACTTCAACGTTTTTGCAAGGTGAATATCCCAAACAGGTTCGGTCTTTACATACACCCTTTGTAAGCTGTTTTTTACATGCAGGCTGACGAAAATTCGCCGTTGGCCCTCCGACATCGTGAATATAGCCCTTGAATTCGGGCATTTTGGTCATAAGCTTGGCTTCGGCAATCAGCGATTCGTGGCTTCGGGATTGAATGACGCGTCCCTGGTGGAAAGTAAGCGCACAAAACGCACATTGGCCGTAGCAGCCGCGGCAGCTGACAAGGGAAAAGCGAACCTCATCCAAAGCGGGAATATGCTCGGTGTAGGAAGGATGGGGAAGGCGTGTATAAGGAAGATCGTAAACAGCATCCAACTCGTTGCGTGAAAGCGGCATGGAGGGTGAGTTCACAACAACAAATCCGCTCCCGTGCGGCTGAACAAGCGTTGCGCCGCTTATCGCATCCTGTTCACGGTATTGCGTCATAAACGCAGCACAGTAAGCTTTTTTGTCGTTTGATACTTTTTCAAAGCTGTCAATAAGCGCGTACTCATACACGCGCGAGAGGTTATCCGCCCAATATGCAGTTCCCTTAACATAGGTAATATCCCGTGCAGCAATGCCGCCGTCCAAAGCCTCCGCAATGTCGATAATCTGGCGTTCACCCATGCCGTAAATCAACAAATCCGCACCCGAGGATACAAGAACGGAAGGTAAAACACGGTTGTCCCAATAATCGTAATGAGCAAAGCGGCGGAGGCTCGCTTCAATGCCGCCGATAACGATAGGAATATCTCCGTAGATATTACGGATACATTTACAGTAAACATTAACGGCACGATCGGGTCGCTTCCCGCGCTTGCCGCCGGGCGTGTAGGCGTCTTCGCTTCGCGGTTTCTTTGCACTCGTGTAATGATTCACCATGGAATCCATGTTCCCGGAATTCACAAGAAAGCCAAGCCTGGGTTTGCCGAAAACTTTGAACGATTCAGCACTTTTCCAATTGGGCTGAGCAATTATTCCGACAGAATAACCGTGTGAAAGGAGAACTCTTCCGATTATCGCTGTTCCGAACGACGGATGATCAATGTAAGCATCCCCCGTAACAAGAACAAAGTCGGGAACATCCTTTCCGACCTGCTCAAAAAGCTCCGCTTTGGACATCGGAAGCGGCTGTTTTTTATCACATTCGCTTCTTTCGGAAAATCCGTCATAGGAGTTGTCCGAATTATAAATTTTATATGAGCTGCAAAAACTTTTGTCGGCATATGCAGCATCGGCGCGGTTCTCATTGCGCTTCTGATTGCTGCTTCGTTTTCCACGAGGAATGTTTCGGTTGATACCGGCAACGGTTTTTTTCTCCGTTTTTTGCTCTATCGGCTGCATTTTTGCTCCTTTTATCCCATTGCGCTCTTAGCTTGCGGATGAAACCCGCTCTACGGCGGTGGGTTTGTGAACATATTATAAAGGAAACGCGAATAAAGCGCAAGAAGGACGCACCAAAGCTCCGAACGGTTATGATTTACCCTGCCCGACGGCATACAGTGCGGGATGCATGGGGTACTCGGTCTTATCGATCGGAACCCTGCGAATTATTTCACCATTCAGAGAGTAAACACGATAGCTTTGATATGTGCTGCCTGCAATGGCCTTTCTTTTCAGAACACATTCGCCGGGTTCAAGTGTTGAATCAAGAACGAACTGAGGTTCGGAAGGCGGAGTTGAAGATGTAAGTTCCGAAACGGTGTCCACTCTGTCGAAATCCGACGGAAAAGGACAGCCGTATATTTCACAGCACAAAGTTTTTTGCGATTCATCAACCCACATAAAAACGTAAATATCGGAATCGGTGTTGTTACGGAAAACAAAGTCCTTGTCTTTGCCGCTCAGTGCTGCATCCAACCCGCCGCCGATATAACGCACCTTGCGCGTGTGCCCGCTTCTTGCAATGATTTCAAGATCGCTGCGCAGAACTGCATTGTACAGCGTTGTGCTGATTTGGCAGATTCCGCCGCCGTACTCCTGCCGTGTTTCAGCCCCTCCGTTTGCAAATGCGGTTGCGGGCAGCCAGCCGTTTTCCCTGCTTCGCACTCCGAGAGAATCGTTGCACGAGAAGGTTTGCCCGGCAGGAACAATGCTTCCGTCAATAAGAAGTGCGCCCTTTGCGATATTATGAACGCGATTCTCGGAACATAAGGAACCGGCGGCAAAGGATGTTGAAAAGCTTGCCCGCAGCTCAGGCATTTCGGGTATTTTATCGGTGCATAAAACCGTATGCAGAGGCAGCGAAAAACGGGTTTCACCGCTGCATATTTGTTTGACGGCGGCATCACGGTCGATTTGACAGCCGTTGACGGGTGCCGTAAGGCAGAAACGTGCATTCTTTTTCAACACGGGCAGCTCAGAACAGCCTGCGGCGGAGTGAGTCAGGATTTGTGCGGGAACCGGTGTTTTCTCTGCAATTTTTGCGACCGAATCAATACTGTTTCGGAGCTTTATGTCGTCAACGGGTTCGATTGCAGTCGTATACTGTCCCGCCCCGCACTCAAGTGCTTTTGACATAACGGCCTCCAAATCGTCTTTCAACGTCAGATCCGTTCCGTTGATGATACAGATTGAACTGTCGTTTTGCTGAAATTCAATTTCTATGTGATATTCGGATTTTTCTCGTTCAAGCTTGGGAGAGAGCAGGGTGCGCACGGCGTCTTTTGTCATGTTCGAAACGTCGACAGAATTAATATATGTTCCGCTTGAGAATAACGCCGTCTCGAAAGTCGGATCATCGCCGGGAATAATCGTATCTGCATTTGCTCCCTGCTTGATGTCATCGGAATTTTGACCGCTGCAACAGGAAAAAACAAGCAGGAATAAGAGCGCCGCCGTGCTGAGCAAAATTGCGGCACAGGCCTTTATTGCGGGGAAACGTTCATCCATGAAAAATTATTGCCTCCGAAAGTACACATTTTTGTTATTAGGTTGTTCCATTTCGACTCAAAATATGATATAATTGAGTGATGAAGGAACAAAACGAGATTTCAACGGTATATATGCTCGATGCGCTGGATGAAGCCCGCACTGCCGCGGCGGCGGGGGAAGTTCCTGTAGGTGCATGCGTTGTTTGCGGCGGAGAAATCATATCCCGCGCACACAACCTTGTTGAAACACGCAGCGATGCATCCGCGCATGCAGAATTGCTTGCGCTCAGCGCAGCAACAAAAAAACTTGGCACTCGCCGCCTGAACGACTGCATACTTTACGTTACGCTTGAACCCTGCGCAATGTGCATGGGTGCAATAATGAATTTTCGCATTGCGGCGGTTGTCTTCGGTGCGTTTGACCCCGAGGCCGGATGCTGTGTTTCAAGGTGCGAACTGTCGTGCGGGATGACGAATATCAATATTCCGTACGTTGGGGGCATTCGAGAAGAAGAGTGCCGAAATTTACTGACAGCTTTTTTCAGAAATAAGCGTTAAAAATCGAATGCTTCCGAATCGGGAACATGATGAACGGCATTGTGTCCGCCGACGAAAACTGATTTGTTTCGGCGGAAAACCATCACTGCATTATCAATGAAACAAATGCGGATCATCCGCGTTTGAATAAAAAACGGAGGAAATCCATGAAGAAAACCTTGACAAAGCTTGTCGCGATGCTTATGGTCGCGGCAATGGCGTTTTCTTTCGTCGGCTTCATGCCGAGGGAGGCAAACGCAGCTCCGGTGAGCATACTTGAAAATGACTCGCCGGCACGCAAGCGCAGCAGCGAACCTGCCGCCGAACCCGATGAGATCGTTCCGATCATCGTAAAGCTGAAGGATGCACCGGTTCTTGCAAAGACCGATGTATCGAATGAGCGTTCCGCAGAAATGTCAAAAGCGCTTGCTGCAAAGCAGGACAAGCTTTTTGCGGCAATCAACAAGAAGCTCGTTAAGGGCGGAAATCTCGAAATTTCATATCACTACACGCTTCTGTTCAACGGTTTTTCGTTCCGCGGAGAGTATCGTCTCATTGAAGAGATTAAAAAGCTCAACGGCGTTGAGGATTGTTATCGTGCAGCCGAATATGAGCTTCCCGAGGACGCAAAGCCCGACGGAAACCCCACAAAGCTCAGCACTTCCGTGGGCTTCATAAACGCGGATGACATGTGGGCCTTGGGCTATACCGGACAGGGACAGACGATCGCGGTTATTGACACCGGAATCAAAGTTAATCACACGAATTTTGCAACCGCACCGCAGGATCCGCATTTCGATGCGGCAGGAATTCAAAGCGTGCTCAACCGCTACGATCTCTGCGCGGAGGAACGCTATAACGGCACTCTGACCGGCGCAACGCTGTACCACAGCGCAAAGCTTCCGTTCACATTTAACTATTATGCCGGCAACACGGATGTAAGTCACGCAAATGCAGGCAGTGATCACGGCACGCATGTAAGTTCAATTGCTGCCGGCTGCGACAGTTCGTCACGCGGTGTTGCATATAATGCACAGATCATATCCATGCAGGTTTTCCAGAACGGCGGCGCGGCATGGACCGAGATCCTTGCGGCACTTGAAGACTGCGCTTGGCTCGAAGTTGATGCACTCAATATGAGTCTCGGCTCGGACAACGGCTTCACTCAGGGTGAGGCAGATATGGAAGAAGTCTTTGCTCTTCTTACCGCACACGGCGTGAATTGCGCAGTTGCGGCGGGCAACAGCGGTACTGCGGGTTCGGGCAATAATTACGGCAGCAAACAGCCCACATTCAACATGGACAACGGCGTTGTTGCAAGCCCCAGCACCCTCGGCGGTTCTCTTTCCGTTGCGGCAAGCAGCAACAGCTCTTCGGCGACTCCCACAAGCTACAGCTCTTGGGGCACAACGGCCGACCTCAGCATCAAACCTGAAATCATGGCTCCCGGCGACAACATTCGTGCGGCAACGGATTCTCAGTACTCCTACAGCAACTACGGAACAAAGAGCGGCACGAGCATGGCCTCTCCGCATATTGCGGGTAGCATGGTTCTTGTCAATCAGTACGTCAACACAGCGTTCCCGTCCCTTTCCGAACAGGCACGCATGGAGATGGTAAACACCCTGCTTATGAGCACTGCTGTTCCCAGCAAGTCCGGAAACACTCCGTATTCACCCCGTTGGCAGGGCGCAGGTCAGGCGAACCTTACCGCTGCAATCAACACAAAGGCTTATATTGAGGTTGAAGGCAGTCTCCGCCCGAAAATCGAACTCGGTGATGACGACGATCGTACCGGTATTTTCAATTTCAGCTTTGATATTGTAAACTTCGGGAGCACTGCAAAGACCTATACTCCCACAGTTTATGTTCTGACTGAAAACACCGGCACGGTATCTATCGGAGGACAGTCATATTACACTATGGCGGGCTCTGCTTCGAACATCACTAACAACGTGAATGTTACTGTTCCTCAGTCCGTGACCGTTCCCGCGAACGGCAGAACAACAGTGAACGTTACCGTTAATGTAAGCGGATATGCCGCAACGCTGAACGAAAAGTTCCCCAACGGTGCATATATAGAGGGCTTTGTTACTCTTGCAGGCGATGTGAACCTTTCGGTTCCCTATCTCGGATTCTACGGCGATTGGGAAAAGGCAAGCGTTCTTGACAGAGATTTCTATTATGACCAATATCTCGGAAACGGCGATCCTATTCCCGCTGAATGGGGCATCAACACCGCCGGTTCTTCCATCGGCGGCGAAAACTATATCGCATTCGGTGAAAATCCTTTTACCGACACTGAAAACTTCCTGTTTGACCGCGCAAGCATAAGCCCCAACGGCGACGGCAAGATGGATGCGGTTGACACGGCATACCACTATCTGCTCCGCAACTGCGAATACTTTGAGTATTCAATCGTGAACGCACAGACAAACGAAGAGTATTACAACCTTCAGGTGCCGTGGGCACGCAAGTGCAGTGCAAAGAGCTGGTATACTGATATCGAACCTCTCGGAACGTACGAAGAAGAGCTTCCCGACTGGGACGGCAGCAACCTGCCTAACGGAACGACCGTAAAACTCAGGATGACAGCTTACATGCATTCCTATGATGAATTCAACCCTTCCGCAAATGAATGCGCTTATTGGGAAATCCCGATAACCGTTGATACACAGGAACCCGAAGTTGTTTACTGGAACATGCAGAACGGTCAGCTTATGCTGTACGTAAGCGATAATCATTACGTATCCTATGTCGGCATCTATTCAGACAGTGCCTGCACAAACCTTATCACCTCTGCTGCCGTTGAAGAAACGACCCGCGGAGCACTCACCATGCTTGAGTTTGACGTCGGCAATCGCACAACGGTTTATGCAAAGGTGGGCGACTATGCATACAACATCAGCACTGCACAGATTACCGAGGGTGAAGGCGGTTCTCTTGAACCTGTCGAGCTTCAGGGAATAAGCTTTGCGGAACAGGAAATTGAAACTTATCAGGGTTTCGGCGCTGCACTTAACATCGTTCGTGAACCCGCAAATGCAAACAATTATGAAGTTGTTTGGACAAGCGCGAACGAAAACATTGCAACCGTCCGCGGCGGCATGACAAAAGCAACCGTAACCGGCGTTGCAGAAGGCACAACAACCGTTACCGCAACTGCGACGGATAAGGACACGGGTGCGTCATTTACCGCAACGATTTCCGTAACCGTCAACTATTACCCGAACCTTAACGATGCACTTAACGTGCAGGGCGGCAATCTGAACTTTGTCTCGACCGGAACATATGCATGGCAGATTGATATGACGACTTTCAGCGCACGGCTTGCGGGTGCAAGCACCAACAGCGGCGCAGGCAACAGTCAGTCCGCCGTCACAATGGATACGGTTCACCTTTCCGCCGGTGATAAGCTCACTTTTGCATGGGCAGTCAGCAGCGAGGCGAATTATGATAAGCTCAAGTTCTATGTAAACGGCAACGTCGTTGAAAACATCTCCGGCGAAACCACAATATGGAACCGTTATGAGTACACTGCTCCTTTCGACGGCAACTACATATTCAAATGGTCCTACGAAAAGGACAGTTCCGTCAATAAGGGACAGGACAAAGGCTGGGTTGACGATATCTCCATTACGTACGTAAACCCGCCGTACACTCTCGGCGATGTTGACAACGACGGCAGAATAACCATTTCCGATGCGCTCATGACAATGCGTTATGCAATGGGAACGGCTGCGCTGACCGATACTCAGATCCTTGCGGCGGACTTTGACGGTAACGGCACGGTTTCAATCACCGATGCGACCATGATTCTTCGCGCAGCAATGATTGCCGATTGATTCGGACAAAATGCATTAAAGGTTAGATTCTGATTCTCTGCCAAAATTAATGCATGACACGCCTGCTCCTTTTGCACAGAGCGTGCATGGGGGGCAGGCATTTCGATGCGTTTACATAAAATTTGTGAAAAAAAGAATTCACTGACGAAAAGAGACAGGACGTTAATAACATGAAAATTGCACTTGCTTCTCAACCGACGCTTGATGATTCAATAGCACTGAATGTTAATCGTATTGAAAAGGCACTTGCCTCACTCCGAAAAAAAGTTGACCTTGTTGCGTTCGGAGAAAGTTATCTTCAGGGCTTTAACAGCTTGAAATGGAATTTCGAAAGGGATAGAACAGTTGCTGTAAGCGTTGATTCACAGCCGATAAAGATGCTGCGGTACACGGCGAAGAAATACTCCGTTGCGGTTTCGTTCGGTTATTACGAACTCTGCGATGAAGCGATTTACAGCTCGTATATGTTCATCGGAAAGAATGGAGAAATCGTAAACAACTTCCGTCGCGTTTCAAAAGGATGGAAGGAGTACGATATTACCGATGAGCACTATAAGGAGGGCGATGGTTTCAAAACCTTTACATATATGGGTAAACGAATCGCCCTTGCCGTTTGCGGGGACTTATGGTACGAGGAAAACATTGAACAGATAAACAAAGAAAAATTTGATTTTTTGCTTTATCCCGTATATGTAACATACAACACGGAAATGTGGCGCACAAAACTTGTTAGTGAGTATGCCGAGCAGGCAAAAAAGATTCCGCGTCCCGTTTTCCTTGTGAACAGCATATGCGATGCTGACAATACGCGCGGCGGATGTTATGCTTTCCTTAACGGCAAAACCGTGTGTGAAGTGCCGATGGGACAGGATGGCTATCTGCTGGTGCGCGTGTGACGGGGGTACTGCCATAAATGAATGATTTTCAAATTTTACGCCCGCATCATGTGTTTTGCATTCTGAATTATCGGCAAAGCGGATACAGTGATGAGTTTATTGATAATATGAACACTATAGTTCGTAAGCTTAAACCTGATGCCGATATCAAAATTGTGCCGACAAGTGATGCCGTTTGCAAGGCCTGCCCAAACCGCACCGAACCGCAGAATTCGGATGACGTGTGCTGCCGATGCGCCGAAAAGGTCAAAAGATATGACTCGGCGACAATGAGTCTGTTGAAAGTTGAACCGGGCACGGTGTTGAAATGGGGAGCACTTTCCGAAAAAGCTAAATACATTATGGCTGATGCACTGCTTTTTAAAACTGTCTGCGGAGACTGTGAATGGCATGAAATCTGTCATTCGGCGCATTCGGATACTGCGATTGAGCCTAAATCGGTTTAAAACTGATTTGTGAAAAGAAAATTGAACTGAAAAACAGCCTGTTTTTATGAAAGGGACGGTCGGAGACAAATCCGGCTTGTCCTTGTTTTGTATTGAAAAGAATCGAACAGTTTAACGGTGCAGTGCCGAATCAGATATAAAAAGCGCACCGCACAACCTGATCTGCGGCTGTGCGGTGCAGCATGGGTTCATAAGCTGAGCCATATCAGAGCATAAGCCCGTACTCAACTTGAAAAATATCAAAAAGAAACCGAATTATTTACGGATGCTTGCGGCACCTGCTTCGATTGCTTCTTCATTGAGGGGGATGAGTGCAGCTTTCTTTTCGCCCAGTTTATAGAGCAGTGCATCAAGAACACTCTTGGTCTGAACAGCCTTGGTTGCTTCAAGGTACGCACCGAGCATTGCCATGTTTGCAACTTTGGGGTTGTTGAGCTTGTCTGCAATTTCGTTGCAGGGAACGTAGTAAACATCGATATCGGTGCGGGTTGCCTTTTTGTCGATGATGGAGCTGTTGATGAACAGCTTGCCGCCGGGAAGAACATTCTGCTCGAATTTGTCGAGAGAGGGGCGGTTCATCGCGATAACGCAGTCGCACTTGTTGATAACGGGGGACGCAACGGGTTCATCGGAAACAACAACGGAGCAGTTTGCGGTACCGCCGCGCATTTCAGGGCCGTAGGAGGGAAGCCAGCTGACATTTTTGCCCTCATACATGCCGGCATACGCAAGGAGCTGACCGATGAGCAAAACGCCCTGACCGCCGAAGCCTGCGAAAATATTAGTCCAAAGCATAACTTATACCTCCTTGGTGATGTCTTTCTTAACGCCGAGAGGATAATAGGGGATCATGTTCTTTTCGAGCCATTCCATAGATTCTACGGGACTCATACCCCAGTTTGTGGGGCAGTTGGACAGAACCTCTACAAGGCTGAAGCCCTTGCCTGCGAGCTGGCATTCAAAAGCGTTCTTGATAGCCTTCTTGGCGCGGACGATGTTAGCGGGGGAGTTGACGGCAACACGCTCAATGTATGCGCTGCCTTCAATGGTTGCGAGCATTTCCGCAATGCGGATGGGGCTGCCGCAATGATCCTTATCACGGCCGTAGGGGCTGGTTGTGGTCTTTTGTCCGACAAGAGTCGTGGGAGCCATCTGACCGCCGGTCATGCCGTAAATTGCATTGTTGATGAAGATCGTGGTGATCTTTTCGCCGCGGTGTGCAGCGTGAACGATTTCAGCCGTGCCGATGGAAGCAAGGTCGCCGTCACCCTGATATGTGAAAACAACATTGTTGGGGTTGGTGCGCTTAACACCGGTTGCAGCGGCGGGCGCTCTTCCGTGTGCTGCCTCGATGGAGTCGAGATTGAAGTATTTATATCCGAATACTGCGCAGCCGACGGGAACGATTGCGATTGTGCGATCCTGAATGCCGAGCTCGTCAACAACTTCTGCAACGAGCCTGTGAACGATACCATGACCGCAGCCGGGGCAATAATGAAGCACCGCGTCGGTCAGGATAGGGGTTTTCTTAAATACGGTCTGCATAATTAAGCCTCCCTTGATTTCATGATATATTCTGCAATTTCTTCGGCTGTCGGCGTGTAGCTGCCGGGTTTGCCGTAGAACTCAACGGGCTTGGTGCCGTTTACGGTCAGCTTGACATCTTCAAGCATCTGACCTGCACTGATTTCAACAGCGATTGCTTTCTTTACGCTGTCCTGAGCCATTGCTTTCGCAAGCTGCTTCTCGGGGAAGGGCCATGCGGTGATCGGGCGGAACAGACCGACTTTAACGCCCTGCTTTGCGCAAAGACCGATTGCGGCTTTGCAAATGCGGGCAACGGTGCCGTATGCGCAAACGATAATTTCCGCACCTTCGGTGTTGTAAAGCTCAGCGCGGGATTCGTTTTCACGAATGTGCTGATACCTTGCCTGAAGCCTGTCATTCAGCTCCTGAAGCTCTTCAACTTCAATGTAGAGAGAGTTGACGATTGCACGGGGGCGATTGCTTGCGGGACTCCAACCGGTTGCTGCCCAGTCCTTTGCGGGAAGCTCGCGGGTTTCCTTCTTCTCGTGGAACTCAACGGGTTCCATGATCTGACCGATGATACCGTCGGCAAGGATCATAACGGGAGTGCGGTAGATGTCTGCAAGGTCGAATGCATCCTGCATAAGGTCAACGGTTTCCTGAACGGAAGCGGGAGCGAGAACGATGGGATGGTAATCGCCGTGTCCGCCGCCGCGGGTTGCCTGGAAATAGTCGCCCTGGGAGGGCTGAATGGAACCCAATCCGGGGCCGCCGCGAACCATATTAACAACAACACAGGGAAGCTCTGCGCCTGCAAGATAGGTCATGCCTTCCTGCTTAAGGCTGATTCCGGGGCTGGAGGAGCTTGTCATGCACCTTGCACCGGCAGCTGCTGCGCCGTAGACCATGTTGATTGCAGCAACTTCGCTCTCTGCCTGGAGGAAGCAGCCGCCCACCTGAGGAAGGCGACGCGCCATGTATTCGGGAATGTCGTTCTGGGGAGTGATGGGATAACCGAAGAAGTAGTGGCAGCCTGCCTGAATAGCAGCTTCTGCAACAGCTTCGCAGCCCTTCATCAATTTCTTTGCCATGTTCTTTTCCTCCTACTCTTTTTCAATGGTGATAACTGCATCGGGGCAGGTGCGTGCGCAGCTTGCGCAGGCAACACATGCTTCGGGGTCAGTCATCATTGCGGGGTGATAACCCTTTTCGTTGAGCTTTTGTTTTGCAAGCTCAAGAAGTTTCTTGGGACATGCACGCACACAGAGGCCGCAGCCCTTGCAGCGATTCTCATCAATGGTTAGTTTGACCATAAGTGAACCTCCTTGAATTTAAAGGACGGGGTGAGCCGTCATTCGGTTATGAATACTATTATAGCACTAATGTCATGAATGACAAATACCTGAACGCAATATATATTTTATTTTGGACGTTTTTATCGAAAAAAGAGCCTCTTTTTTGTGTATGGGTTCCAAAACAAGGGAAAATACCCTGTTCGGCGACTCCGAGGTGCGCTTTTGAAGCAAAGACCGCCCTGCCGAAAAAACAACAAAAGCAGCAGGGCGGTACCGACGATGAAAATGCAGGAAGGAAAAAACCTGCAAAGGAACATTGCAAACGTTATCCGTGCCGATAATACGGAGGCATGAACGGAAAACATGACAGAACCATGCTTAGAGCCTGTCTTGAGTCAAACCGACTTGGATGTTTGGATTAAGTCAGGCGTTGGGCGTAAGTGCGGCAAAGTCAGATCCGTAGCCTGCAACTGCCGAAAGACCATTTCCGGATGTGAGCAGCAGCGGACGAATCGTTGCAATGAAACTCTCCGGACTTAAGGGATCCTTTTCGTTGAGCCAGTACTCAAATGCGCTTGCAAGCATTCGGGAAAGAAACTTTGCGGAGTTTCGGGTACATCCGGGCGAACTTGCCGCAAGTGCTGCGCATATGCTCTCAAGCGTTGCCGTGAAATAATCATAAAAAGAATTCTGTCCGCGAATGAGCAGTGCATTTCGATAGAATGCTTTGCAGCCGTACATATAACGGCTCATGTCGGAAAGCAGATCCCAATCAGAAACATAATGCTTTTGGGATGCGGGCAGGATGAACTCGGTATAGAACACGTTGTTGACAAGGTCGAACTTGTCTTTATAGTGATAATAGAAACTTTTGCGGTTTATATGGCAGAGGTCGCAAATATCGTTCACGCGAATTGAGCGGAACGACTGAGTGGACATCAGCTGCTTGATTGCAGAAATCAGCTGCCGTCTTGTGTTGCCGGATATCGATCGTTCTGCGGACATTGGTTATTCTCCCTTCTCTTTTTATGGTTGTATTATACAGAATCCTTTCATAAAAAACATCAATTTCGGTTAAAAAAACTAAAATAGATAATATATCAACAATGCGCTAATTAAGACCGCCCGGAACGGCGGCCTTATGGAGAATGATCAAAAAATTTGTGAGACGTTGCACAGTGTTAATGAAGCGGCTCAGAGCAGTACATTGCAGTTTGATTGTTTCCGAGCAAACTGAAGCATCAACCGACGTCGGAAGGCGAATTTTCCGAATGAATATTATCGCTTAACGGTTCGGTTTGAATTTGCTCGCCGCTTTGCGCTTTGTTTATGCGATTCTCGCGGCGACGAGCCAAAACAAAACCTACGATGCCAAATATTATCATTGCGATGCTGATCCACTGCGAAGTTGACAGGCCAAGGAAAATTCCGCGGATCTCATCTGCGCGGAAATACTCAAGGCAGAAACGTTCAATGCCGTACAGAATGGCATAAAGGAACAGAACACTCCCTGCCTTCAACCGTTTGCGTGTGTATATGAGCAGAATAACAAACACCAGGATATTACATGCGGATTCGACAAGCTGAATCGGAAAAACAGGAACACCGACAGGTGCACCGCCGATCGGATTGCGGTAGTATACGGAAATCGGAGTGTCAACTATTCGCCCGTAACAGCATCCGGCAAGGAAACAGCCGATTCGCCCAATGGCGTGGGCAAGCGGAATTGCGGGAACAATAACAGCCGCGTATTCATAGAAGCTGGCTTTTTTTGCGTGCAGATATATCCAACCGGAAAGCACGCCGACGATGAGCCCTCCGTAGAATACCAATCCGCCGCTTTTGAAAACACTGAAGCTGCCGTCAACAATGCTTCCCCAGATTTCACTGAGGGAATAAGTAACAAAAATGTAAAGCAGATATGAACCGGCAAGGCCGCATGTGAGCGTTATTATTGCAAGCGTCAGCAGCGCATCGGTGTCAAGTCCGGCTTTGTTTGTTCGATGGTATGCAATAAGAATGGCCGCAATGAATGCCAATGCCATCATCAATCCATAACTCGGAATACTTAGCCCGAAAAGGTTTATATAAGGATACATCTTTTGCCTCCAAAGATTTTTTGCTGTGCTGCAGCTTGTGCCTTTGACCGACAGAATCTGAAACGGACGCAGCATGACCGGTATTATCGGTTGAATTGCACTGCCGCTGCATTTGCACTATAATCTTATACTAATTTGTGCTTTGTGTCAATATGTCTGCATGGCGACATCCGACAGTTATGCTGAATGAAAACCGAATCCCTAAAAATATACAAAAACATTTTTGAACAAGTTTGTATATTCGAGCATTTTCGGGCGAATTTTTGCCTCGAAAAAGGGGTTGAATGATATATAACGCTGACGGAAGAGTTGGAA